>TARA_B100000686_G_scaffold26710_1_pt1 | contig 32046 bp, 35 predicted proteins | sample TARA_B100000686 | Tara Oceans TARA_B100000686 (sample SAMEA2622733) | marine metagenome | biome: marine biome (ENVO:00000447); feature: marine epipelagic mixed layer (ENVO:xxxxxxxxx); material: "saline water (ENVO:00002010), including plankton (ENVO:xxxxxxxx)" | depth 150 m | reverse complement strand
GAGAACGAATCACTTCAAAGGTCATAAATGCTGCCACCAAACTCAAGGCAATATTAAAAATTGGAGTTGGTGTTGAAAATATAGATATAGATACTGCAACGGAAAGGAAAATTCCTGTTGCAAATTGTCCAGGTGCAAATGCAGTAGCTGTAGCTGAAACTGCTATAGGGCTTATGCTTGCGTCTAGTCGTCGTATCCCAGAAGGGGTTCAGAAGTTAGTCAATGGTGAATGGAGAAATAGCATTCATATTGGAAATGAGATGACAGGTGCAACTTTTGGAATTGTAGGTTTGGGTAATATAGGTAGTAAGTTAGCAAAGATGTTGTCAGGGTTTGGCGGAAGAATTTTGGCCTATGATCCATATGTCTCTTCCGAAAAATTTGATTCTTTTGGAGTTGAGTCTTCTAGTCTCTCCGATCTTTTGAAATTGTCTGATTTTATTTCTATCCACTGTAGTCTTACGGATGAAACTAAACATCTATTTAACAAATCTACTTTTGAGCAAATGAAGTCAAGTGCTATAATTGTTAATTGTGCCAGAGGCCCAGTAATAGATGAAAAGTCTTTGTTGAATGCTTTGAAAACCAAACAGATTGCCGGTGCAGGGCTTGATGTTTTTGAGTCAGAACCACCGGATGTTTTGAATCCAATTTTCACACTGCCAAATGTAGTAGCAACTCCTCATCTTGCGGGTGCTACCAACGAGGCTCGTGAAAAAATCAATGATATAGTTTTTCAGAACATTGAATTAGTTATAAAAGGGGAGCAAGTCATGGGGTATACCCTACTAAATCCTGAGGTATATTAATACTGTGTTTGAAATCCATCGCTTTTTTATGTAACTTAACCCCTTAGTTTTTTTAGATTGTATTTAGAAGGAGATCAAATTGGAAGGTGCGACTGATCATATATGGATGGATGGTGAATTCATCCCATGGGATGAGGCTAAAGTGCACGTTCTGACCCATTCTTTACATTATGGGCTAGGTGTTTTCGAAGGGATTAGATGTTACGAAACAAAAAAAGGACCTGGGATTTTTAGGTTAAACGAACATGTCAGGAGATTATTTGATTCAGCTAAGATAGTTGGATTGGAAATTTCTCATAATCAAGAAACAATTTCTGATGCAATTCAAGAAACAGTTCTACGTAATGAATTGAATGCGTGTTATATACGTCCTTTAATTTGGTTGGGATACGGCTCCATGGGTGTAAATCCTGCTGGTGCTCCAGTACATTCTATGGTTGCTGTTTGGAAATGGGGTGCTTATTTAGGAGAGGAAGGATTGCAAAAAGGGATACGTGTAAAAATATCCTCTTATACGAGTCACCATCCAAATAGTTATATGACAAAGGCTAAAACGACGGGGAACTATGTTGTAAGTCAATTATCTAAAATGGAAGCTGTCAGAGCAGGTTATGATGAAGCACTTATGTTAGATCCTGAGGGATTCGTTACCCAAGGGTCTGGCGAGAATTTGTTTTTGGTTAGAGATGGAGTTTTGCGAACTCCTCCTTTGCACGGTGTTTTAGCTGGAATTACTCGTGAAACTGTTTTAAGAATTGCTGAAGATTTAGGGATTCCGGTTGAGGTTAGTTCTTTTGCAAGGGACGAAATATATATTGCAGATGAAGCGTTTTTTACTGGCACTGCTGCAGAAGTAACTCCTATTAGAGAGGTTGATGGAAGTTTGATTGGTGGTGGAAAACCAGGAGAAATTACCAAGAAAATACAATCTTCTTTCTTTTCCATAGTTAATGCAGAAGATGAAGCCAGACATTCCTGGCTTACATTTTTGAAATAAGGGTATAAGGGAACAGTTTTGCCTATATATGAATATGTATGTCTCCAATGTGAACACGAACTAGAAGTTGTGCAGAAGATCACTGCAGGAGCTCTAAGGAAATGTCCTTCTTGTAATTCTTTGAAATTACGAAGAAAAATTTCTCGTTCTGCTTTCCACTTAAAAGGAGATGGTTGGTATGTTACTGATTACGCTAATGGCGAAAAGAAAGAAGAATCTAAAGAATCAGGGAAAGTAGAAACAGATTCAAAAACTAAGGATACTGCTAAGTCTAAAGAATCAAAGAATTCTACTAAAGAAAAAACTAAGAGTAATAAGTCTGATAAAGTAAAATCTAGTACGTAATACTCTTTTAAATCGTTGTAATTTATGTGTATTTAGTAGTTGACCAAAATTTGAAACAAGTATATTCTCGCTGTTTAATTTTGCAATTTTCTAATAAGAGGGTGATGAATGAGTAGGTATGTTGGGCCAAAATGCAAAAGGATGAGACGTGTAGGAATGGACCTTTCGTTGAAGAGTGGATCGAGACCTATTGCGGATAAATGTAAAATAGAACAAAGGCCTGGACAACATCCGAACCAAAGGGGAAAGCTTACTGAATATGGGGAGCAACTCCGCGAGAAACAGCGATTGAGGTATATGTACGGTATTCAAGAAAAACAATTTAGAAGTTACTATAAAAAAGCATCTTCTGCTAAAGGCGTAACAGGAGAAAATCTGTTTGTTATTTTAGAATCGCGTTTAGACAATGTAGTTTTCAGGATGGGTTTCGCTTCTACAAGAGCAGAAGCAAGACAACTTGTTACTCATAAAGCTATTATGGTGAATAATGTTGTAGTGAATGTGCCTTCATATATGGTGAAAGAAGGAGATAATATACAGATTCGTGAGAAAGCAAAAAAGCAAGATAGAATTGTTGATTCATTAAATACCAATTTTTCAAAGGGAATTTGTGAATGGGTAGAAGTTCTTCAGGAAGAAATGAAGGGGACCTTTACGAGATATCCCCAAAGAACAGAACTAAATTTAGATATAGATGAATCGAAAGTTGTAGAATTTTATTCACGTTAGTTATATTTTTGAAATTCTTCTAGATGTTATTTTTCAAAAAAGACAGAGAATACTCTGTCTTTTTTTTTTGTATATATATTATTTTAGGAGATAAAAATGGAAAATAATCGATATAAAAAAGGAATTGAAATTCGGAAGTCGCTGGGAGTATACGGAGAAGATGGACTTTCTGGTTCATACACAGAATTTGAAGATATAGCTCCACATCATTCTAAATCTATCGTGGAATATTGTTTTGGTACTTGTTGGGATCAAGGTCTTCTTGACCATAAAACTAGAGAAATGTTGGTTGTGGCAGCTGCAGCAGCTCAAGATCTTCCTGAAGAAGTTGAAACACATACACGAGGGTTAATGAATCAAGGTGTAGCATCTGGAGAAGTCATAGAAGCGATTGTTTCTTTGTGCCCTTATATAGGGTTTCCAAAGACAAATCATGCTCTTAGAGCTGCAAAAAAAGCGATAGAGTCTAACTGACTCAAGGTTATAGGCATATATTAGTTTACTCTTTTTTTTCTGCCAACCCATTCCTGGTCACGGAGTTTATACTTTTGTATCTTTCCAGTTGAAGTTTTTGGTAGTTCTCCAAATTCGACATATTTAGGAGCTTTGAATTTGGCAATTTTTGATTTTACATGTTTTATAATTTCTTCACTTGTAACTTTGGCATTGTCTTTTTTAACAATAAATGCTTTTGGTACTTCTCCCCATTTGTCATCTGGAACTGCAACTACGGCAACTTCTAAAACAGACTCATGAGATGAAATAGCTTTTTCTATTTCAATCGTAGATATATTTTCTCCTCCGGAAATGATTATATCTTTTGCTCTATCTTGTAGATCGATGTATCCATCTTCATAAGTTATTGCAATATCTCCACTATGGAACCAACCTCCATTAAATGCTTTTTCGGTTGCCTCTGGATTTTCATAATATCCAGCCATCACTGTATTTCCTCTCATCATGACCTCGCCTTGTGTTTTTTTGTCCCATGGAACACTCTTCATGTCCTTGTCTTTTACGTCACATTCTCCCGTAATCACAAAAGGTACACCCTGTCTTGATTTTAATTGTGCTCGTTCTTCATTATTTAGAGTGTCCCAATCAGGATTCCATGTGCAAACAGTATGTGGTCCATAGGTCTCGGTTAATCCATAGACATGAACTATTTTTCCCCCGAGTTCTTCTTCTATTGTTGATATAATAGTTGGAGAAGGAGGTGCTCCTCCAGTCATTACCGTTACAGGTTGAGGAAAAGGACCGTTTTTGGCTGAGGGATGGTTGCTTAATCCTGTTAGTACTGTTGGAGCAGCACAAAAATGTGACACTTTTTCTTCTCTTATTAATCTAAAAATTTCGGCAGGGTCATTTGTCCTGAGGCAAATATGTCTTCCACCAACAGAAGTTACTCCCCATGGATAACACCAGCCATTACAGTGAAACATAGGGAGAGTCCATAAATAATTCATATACACAGAACCTGTAGCTTCAAGAATGCCAGACAATGCATTTAAATAGGCACCTCGATGAGTGTACATGACTCCTTTTGGTTTTCCTGTTGTTCCACTCGTATAATTAATAGAAATTGGCGTGAGTTCATCTTCTATTTTCCATGGCAATTGATTGTTTTCTGATGAATTTATAAAACTTTCGTATTCTGGACCTTCAAATATCGCATCTTTTTCACCAAAACCTGCTTGTTCGTCAATCACATTTACAAAAGTCTCAATTGTAGAAAATTTTTCTTTGTGAGTGCTTAAAGGAATTGCAAGTTCAGCATCCGCTATAAGAATTTTTGCACCAGAGTGGTCACAAATATAGGCAATTTCATCTGGGGAAAGACGGGTATTCATCGCTACCAATATTGCACCTAGTAGTGGTACGGCAAAATGCGCTTCTAGCATAGGAGGAATATTTGGACATAGGTAAGCAATTCTATCCCCAGGCTTAATTCCTGCATTTTTTAATGCGGAAGCACATCTTTGAACACGATCAGAAAATTCTCTGTAGGTATACTTTTGAGGGCCATACATTATCGCTTCTTTGTTTTTATAGACCCATTGATTTCTTTCTAGGAAGCTTAAAGGACTAAGTGAGGCAAAATTTACAGATTTGTCGATGTCCATATGATTATCCAAAATTCCTAAATAGAAAAACTTTCTCCGTTCAATTCAATTGTGCTGGTTAATGGAACTGCTGCTTCTAACATCTTTTCTGCAAAACAACCCTGTTTAGCATTTTTTATCAGTTGTTCGATCTTCTCTCTAGGTTCGTCCGAATTAACGATAAAATGTGTTCTGGCAGCAGAGCATCCTGAATTGACCGTATTTTTCAGTACTGATCCTTTTAAAAAATAATCTAGATCTACATTAACGGTCGCTTTTCCTACAGAGAGTTTCATCATATGCGCGTACCGCGCAAGCTGTGTAAGTAGTCAGAATCCAATTCCCATAGCAATGTAGCAAAGAGGTTGTGGATGTGAATCTTCTCCACCTATCCGTTGTGGCTCATCGCAGAGGACTTCAAAATCTCTATGATATCCAATTTTAAGTTGTCCTTTTCCTTCCACAGTTTCTGTACTTGCAGACATAGTGAAAGCGTATCCCTGCTTTGGAAGTTCAGGTTTGTCAATGGTTCTCTCTCCAGGAACTGCACTGTCTTTTCGAGGGTCTAGTGGTTGTTCGGTCAACGTTTTTCTCCTAATTTTGTAAATAATATCCATTGTAGTTGATTACTAAAAAAAGACAAATTTCATTTTATTCTATTCCTGTTTATAATTAGCTAAGTAAATTAATATAAAATATGGAGGTTTCAATTGGATCGAGTCCCAGCGATTACTAGAGTTGAAGCAAAGGGAGAGGTCGCCCGCTTATATAAACATGCGGATATACTTCTCAGCAGAACACCCAATTCATGGATGGTTATGGCACGTCAGCCGTTTGCCACAAAATTTATGTTGCCTCTCACATCTACATTAATGAGGCAAGGAATCGGTTCTGTTTTAGAAACCAGAACAAAGGAATTGGCTATCATCAGAACAAGTCAAGTGAATGAATGTGCGTATTGACTTGCCCATAATGAACCGGTCGGACGATCGGTAGGTATTTCTGATGAACTGCAAAATATGATGAGCTCAGGGGAGTATAAGAATTCTCCCGAATTTTCTGAAAAGGATCGTTCGATTATTGAATGGGCTGAACATGTTACTAAGGGAACAGCGAGTTGTCGTGATGATATTTACGAGAATGTTTCTAAACATTTGTCAGATGTCGCCTTAGTCGAACTTACGATGACAATTTGTTATCTAAATATGAGAAATAAATTTAACGATGCTATGAAAGTCCCGATTGAGGAAAAAAATTATATCGAACGTTCTCTTAGTAGAAAGAAAGATCCTGAGGAATTAAAAGCTTATCTTCAAGCGGTTATAGATGAATGGCCTGAAGAATTTCCTGAAGAAATAGCTTGACCGGAAAACGGATTTGGGAAAATCAAAAGGAACTTGTTGCGATAGAGTTTATCTTCTCTATATTTCCTTCTGCTCCTAGGCCAATGCAATGACCATAGGACATGCTTCCGTTTGAATTGTTGTGGGCCCATTCGGTGATAGTAGGTTCTTTTGCAAAGTGACCAACCTCATGAGCAAGGTCGGTATTGTTTAAAGACAGGGCTAAAGCCAAGGCCATAGATTTGCCTACTAATGATTCATAAGATGCACTGATTACGCATTTTTTCCCTGCGCTTTCGAGTAGGTTCGCAATTTTCTTTGCTATTAGCACTCCGCCGAATTTAGAAATTTTTATGACTCCTACATCTAGGGCGTCTTCTTGTACTAAAATTTCTGCATCTTGAAGCGAGAATAAAGATTCATCCACTGCGACGGGAATTCCCATTTCTCTTATTTCTCTAAAGATTTCAAAGCAACGATCATTGGATGGAAGCACTGGTTGTTCAAAATGTTGGACTGCAACTGGTAAGATTAGGTTGCAAAATTCAAAAACTTCTTCATTCGTATAGCCACCATTGGCATCCATTCTTATTTCGATATCCTCCCCGAATTCTTCTCTTAATGCGATAAGACGATTTGCATCATCCTTTACATTCACTCCCACTTTTACTTTCACAGTAGAAATACCTTCAGTAAGATAATTTTTTGTTTTCTGTATTGCATCTTCAGGAGATTCCAGACCAATAGGGCCATCTAAATTTGCTTTGGTATGACTCCCTCCCAGTTTTTCAAGTAAAGATTTTTGTTCTCTTTTGGACTCAATATCTAGTAATGCACATTCGATGGATGAGCGAGCAGCCTTAAGTTCAGATAAATCGTGAAGATCATCTATTACGTTTGAGTTTGAAATAGGTTCAATTTCTGACATTTTTTTCAGAGATTCTGTGATCGTTTGCATAGCCTTTGTGGCGTTGTTTGCTTTCTCGGTTGTAAAAATAATAGGCATCATTTCTCCCCATCCCTCATTGCCCTTTTCGTCTTCTAGGCGAAGAAGAGTTCTCTCTAAAAAATTCACTGCGCCATATCGATTACGGGATTTTTGTTCTACCTTGCTTTTGATAGTCCAAATGTTTGCATTTTCAATTTTCATTTTTCCCTCAAGAAAGAATCGATTAATTGTAGGGTCTATCTTAACTCCAATTCTTTTGTAATTTCTCTTACTGCCAATCGGATTCCTTTTTTATTCCAATGGTTGTTATTTTTCCATTCATTATCAGAAAAATAGCATTCATTACAGTTTCTGAAAATGTCATAAAGATTTAAGGTTGGAAGACTCTTTGAGACCGTGCTAGAAATTAGTTCTGTAAGATTATTTTGCTTATATTTAGGACATAAGGTTTTCAAGTCCTTGCTAAATTCAGAATTGTTTGTTGTGACATCGACTTCGGATGGTTGTATTAGAACATTTCCTTGAAAATTGAGTTCTTTTGATGTTTCCAAGAATCTTGAAAAAATGAAATTTAAACGTTTTCTTGTTTCTTTTATTGCAGTTGTGTTTGTAAAGCAGGAGAACTCGATATCATATCTATCTTGCATATAGATATGGACAAGTCCCTTTTTGAAAGAGTTCCATTCCTGAGGAGTTCCATCTCTTAAACTTTCAAAAAAACTATTTTTTATGATGTACGGTGCTTCGATACATAATTCATGTTTCCCTAAAGAATGTTTGAGAGAAACACTTTTCCAGAATCCTGTGGTAACAAATAATGCTTTTCGAACTGCTTTGAATAAAAGGGATTTTCCAATTATCCCGGGAGCCATATAGCAATATCCATTATTTTGCAGTTCTCCATTTTTCCATGGATAATTATTTCTGATTAAATCTCCTAAATCGTTATCTGCGAAGACATGAAAAATTATAGAAGAGTAAATGTTTTTTTTCGTGAATTTCTCTATCGCGAACAGTGTTTGATCTGGCCCAAAACCCGAAACACCGAAGGTGTCTACCTGCACACAATCTTTTCCACCTTTGTTGAGTGCTGCTGCTAGAAGAGACCCGATATGTTCTTTATCAGAAACAAAACGTCCGGCAATATTTGAATCTCCAACTATGAGAATTCTTTTCTTTTTTACTCTCTCTTTTGTACAGTTGTTTTCGTTTAATCTAAATCCGTTTTTGTCAAAAGTAGAAAGAATTTGGAGGGTGTGGCCGGTTACATGTTTTGGCAGAAAAGGGTCACTATGGTCTCTAATATTTTTGTTTTTTAATACTTTGTTTGGGAAAACAATACGTAGACCGAACTCTAATAATAGAATAGGAATAATCGTTGCCAAAAGAACAACACATATGTTTTTTGTCCAGTTCATTATGATCCATTTTAAAGAAATTTCAGTTTGTGTATTTTGTATGATATCAAGTCATAATAAAAGAGTCTTTTAACTTTCAAATCACTTCGTCTGTGGTATGCCAATTTGTTGCAAATATGATAGATTTACTGAGTTTTAATATGCCGGGGTGGCGGAATTGGTAGACGCACTGGATTCAAAATCCAGCGAGGTTAACCCTCATGGGGGTTCGAGTCCCCCCCTCGGCACCAATAAATTTTCAAGGAGAGTTTGTTGAAGAAATATTTCTTTTTATTCATTTTTCCTTTTCTTCTTTTTGTCTCACTTTCAATGATACACGCTCAGGAAAAACCAACTTTCCTTAAAGCGTTCTACCCTTTAGATGAACCCAGATTTCATTGCATAGATATCCCAGGACATAAATCTAGGGTGAAAACCGAAAGGCCCTTAGTAGTGCATACCTGCAAAGAGGGTATTTGGCATAAGGACGAACTGTTTGATTCTCGTGCGATAGGTAAAAATAAATTGCGTATGCCTGAATATGACTTATGCGTCCAAGCCGATAGTAGTCAAGAGGGCGCAAAACTTGTGTTAAAAGAATGCGAAGTGTCTGATTTGCAGTTATGGGAACACAAGAACTACCGCCTTGTTTTAAAACATCATCCTGAAAAATGTATAACGATTGGTCCAGAGGCATCTCGTCTCACCCGGGGAGGAAGAAGACTACCTTCCAAACATATGGCCCGATCCCTTTCTCTTAAAAATTGTTCTGAAGAAATATTTCACCGCCAGATGTGGCGATTTGAAGAGCCGCAGAATAGAACTGGCCCAGTGATGCCTTTTAAATAAAGCTGTTTTTTTTATTTAACTTTTGGAGGATTTATGGAAGAAGAACATATAGAAGAAGATCATATGGAAGAGCCAAGTACTGAGCATAAAATTGAGATTCTCAAGGGAGTGATTGAGAAACAGGAGGTAAGAATAAAAAAGATAGAATTGAAATTGTTGTCTCTTCGCATTGTAGTTTGGGGGGGTGTTGCTCTTTTTGTGTTTGCTCCTTATCTTAAAAGAGTATTCGGTTAGTTTCTAGTTGTAGTTAGGATACAGAAAGGCGATAAAAATTGACTAAAACTCTCTTGGTCATCGTTTTTTTATTTCCCATTTTTCTATTTTGATGCTTTAAAAAAATCCCATATCAAAGAACTTACTCCTACTACAGCGTACAGGAAGTATTGGAGATAGAAGGGAGTCAATAGTCAAAACTTTTTTATTTTGGTGTTAATGGGGAAGTTTGCCTTATTAGTTTGTATACATCTTTATTCAGTCTGCTGTTCTTTCTGAATTTTATATCTGGATTTGTGAAATTGATCTTATCTTTTTGCGTCTTACACCCAAAATTTTTAAGATAGTTTGTCTTCTTTGTTTTAGAAAAGGGTTTTTTGGACTTTAATTCCTTGGCAACTATGAATTCTTCATTTTCTAATATTCCCCACTTTAAAAAGTTATTTGAGATGTTGTTTATAAAATCATACTTTATCAAAGCAGAGAGTTACAAGTTCGACAAATATTTAAAAAATCATTATGATTTTGGTCACGCTCGTAAAATTAAAAATTTTAACGTTCTGTAGGGTAAAGATAAATATTTTGATAAAAAACTATAGAATGGAGAAGAAGACAGATAATGAGTTTTGAAATAATTGTACAGATTATGAAAGAGAGTGAAACCAAATAAATGAAAAAACAAAATGAGAAATACTATCAATTCTCGCCAGCTGCACGAAAATTTAATCAAGCTAATGGCCATTCTGCTAGTCAAAAAGAAGTGCAAGATGAAATTGATAGTACGAAAAAAAAAGATAAAACACATTCTTGTATGACTAAAAAGGAGTCAGAGGAGTATTGGAGTAAATTTACCAAAAATGAAAAAGCGGTTATCGATTTCATTGACAGAGTGATTGTAAATAAAGAATTTGAGGAATAAAAATCTATGAGCGACAAATCTTTTAAGCTTCAAGAAGCGACGATAGAACAGCTACATAACGCGATCCGAAATGGAGAAGTAACCTGCAAGCAGGTTGTGGAAAGATATATAGATAGAGCACGCAAGTATAACGGGGTTTCAAGTATGCTTGTGACCGAAGATGGCGAAAGTGTAGAGGAAGTTCCAGGAGTCGAAAGAGCGCAGTCAGAACTATCGTTTCCGACTGATACGGTGAAAGCTTCAGTTATTTTGCCTGACCTAGATAAGTATGAAGGTCCACCAATTGAATACGGAAGAATGGAAGCTACTTCTTCTGATCCAGAAGTTTTTCAGCAGTTTGGGATGATTACGGGAATTCCTGATGCAGGGCAGGTAAATGCACTTGCAACGTTAAATATCAGGGGAGAGCGTTCTGCGACCTGTAAAGGAGAGTTCGATAAGCATCCATCAGAAGGTCCATTGCCTCCGGGTGCTCCTCCTGCTTGTGAGATGTTTAGACAGTATCCCGATGCGCTGGAACGAGCTCAAGAGTTAGATGAAGAATACGGAACTAATCCGGACTTTGAAAAGATGCCTATGTACGGAGTTGTATTTTCCTTCAAAGATCCTTTTGATACTAAAGATATGCGTTCTACGGGCGGGGGAGATGCCGCGTACGATATGGATTTTCCTGCGAGGGATCATATTCTCGTCGATCAACTTCGAAAGAAAGGCGCGATTATCTATGCTAAATCGGTGAGTACAGAATATAACGGTCGTGCCGATAATCCTGGCGGGAAAAACCATCCCGATAAGATTTTACCTTCTGTTCTTGGTTATCAAAGAACAACGTGGGGCGGAAATCCTTCTAATTCTTACGATACTACAAGAGCTGCTTCTTTAGGGTCTAGTTCTGGTTCTGCAGTGTCTGTCAGTACCAATCTCGTGATGGCTAGTTTAGGTGAAGAAACCAGAGCCTCTTGTAGAGGGCCTTCTAATCATAATTCGGTATCTTTGATTCTTCCACATAAAGCTATGATTGGGTTTGATGGAGGGGCTATTGGTGCAGATATTTACTGTGATAGAAGCGGAATTATGTGCAGAACGATTGTAGACTGCGCGAAAGTACTGGATTCTCTTAAAGATGAGGAAAACGGTTACTATGATCCCAGAGATCCTTTTACTACCATACCTCGCTCATCGGTACTTGATACATCTTATGTGGAACATGTTGGGCAGTCAGGAGCAAAGGGTTCTTTAGAGGGAACAAGGATTGGAGTCATAAGAGAATCTTTTGTGTATGACCCTGTCTCGATTAGTGAAGAACCTATTGTAACTGCTGCAAATAAAGAATTGAAGGAAGTGTTGCATTCGCACTTAGGAGCAACCTTGGTGGAATCAGTGGATCCTCTTTGGCAGCAAGATCCTGAATTGGAAACAATGGAAACCGATTATAGAAAAGCACTTTGCAAGTTGGTTCCTGTTTTCATGCCAGACATTCTATTTAGGCTCGATGCTAAAGGTGAGCCTCTGTATAAAGAGTTTGCTGATTCGATTGTTCCTACGGAATTTGCGCCAGGGATAGTGTTTGGGTCTGGAACAATGAAGCCGATAGATTATTTTGTCGAGCTGGCAGAGGGAAGAATTGAAGCTCCTTCTAATTTTGATATTGCCACTATACAGCAACAAGAACTTGCAATGTCTTTCCGTTTCCATATTCCTCAGTATCTAACGAGGCGTGCCCAAGATTGGCAAGACAAAGGTTTTACAGAAACTCTTTCTGATTTTCCTGCATTAAATGCACGTTCAAAATTTTGGGGAGATGATCATAGAGCGTCCTTTAAAAACTGGGAAGAAGTTGTAGATCCCAGAAATCCTCATGGAAATAGGCAAGGAGTGAATGAGCGTATCATGTTGAGGGAACTTCTTCGTAGAGTAGATATGATGGTTCTTATAGAAAATAAATTGGATGTTCTAGTTAGATTGCATACCCCATTTCCTCCTGCAATTATTGGAGGGGCGAGTCAGCCAGGGCATTGGCAAAATATTAGGCTAGAAACCCGCTTTGGTCCTAATGCTGGTTTAACTGAGGTTTTAGTTCCTGCTGGTTATGTAACTACGGCGTATGATCCTGTCTTTGTATTAAGCGAAGACAGAAAACGTTATGAGGCTGCGTATTCTGGAGTATCAACAAAAATTCCAGAGCCTGGACTTCCGTTTTCTCTAGTCTTTAGGGCAGAGCCTGGAAGGGAAGATTTGATATTGAAGGTTGCTTCTTCTTATCAAGCTGCTTCAAACAGAAGAGTTTCGCCTCCGAGTTTTCCATAAAAATAAAACTACCTTGCATAACAATGATTTATGCAAGGTAGTTAATCTAAAATTACTTAACAATCAACTTTAACTATTTAGTTTGAGTCCTAATTTCTTAGCTACTTCTTCTGCATCTGTAGCTCTATTATAGTCTTGTGCTAAGTCACCGTCACCAACCGGGCTTTTAACCGCAAAAAAAGTTGCAGGACCATCTATTGCACATACGCCGTGTCTAGTATTCCTAGGAATATGAACTAAATCTCCTTCTTCTATAATAGTTTCTTCATCTCCTAATACTTTTCTGAACTTCCCTTTAAGAACGAGAACAAATTGTTCTTCGTTTGGATGGAAGTGTGGTGGTGGACCTTCTCCCTCTTGATAGGTAACAAATCCTACTTTGAGAAGTTCTCCTGCTACAGATTTTAATTCGAGACCTTCAACTTTATCGGAAGTTTGTACTTCCATTTCTGATTCTTTATAAATAGGCATTTTATTCTTCCTTTAGATTTTTATTTTGGGTCCAAATTTTGGATTCCTAGTTTTTCAATAACCTGATCTGCATCTAAGGCTTTATTATAGTCTTGGGACATATCTCCATTTCCAACAGGACTTTTTGCCGCAAAAAATGTCGCAGGACCGTCAATAGCACATACGCCGTGTCTTGTATTTCTTGGAATATGTATTAGATCACCTTTTTCTACAATAGTTTCCTCATCGCCTAAAACTTTTCTCATTTTTCCTTCTAGTACCAGTACAAACTGTTCTTCATTTGGATGAAAGTGGGGAGGAGGTCCTTCCCCTTCTAAATACGTTACAATCCCTACTTTTATAAGTTCACCTGCTACAGACTTACCTGTTGCAGGACCAACTTTAGATTTTTTTGCTTCCATTTCAGAGATTTTGTAAATCGGCATTTTTCTGTCCTCCTGTCTAGAAAATAGATTCATTGTTCAATGAAAAATACTATGAATTTAATTTGATAGTTTGTCCAGTCCTAGACGATTCCTCAATCGCAATCGTCACTTCAAGTGTCTGCCTTCCTTCCTTTGCAGTCGTATGGTTGCATTGTTTTCCTGTAGAAAGATGATCTAACCAACTTCTAGTTTCATTTGAAATTGGTCCCCAGTAATCTCCCATCGCCCAGTCTCCAGAAGAGTTTGTTTGCATAAACAGCATATTTGCATCATGTCCAGGTACGTAAGCGTGAGGGACTCCTTTGTCTGTGAATAAAACGCTGTCTTTATTGTCTGTATCCAAAAGTATAACACCGTCTTGTCCTATTACCTCAAATCTTGCACTTTGTCCGTAGGTTGGATATTTCGCGGGCAAAACACAAGAAATACCTAAGTTGACTACCGTTCCGTCATTAAAAGTAATGATGGTCCATGTGACATCTTCTTTATCAAATCCCATTTCTTTAAAAACTCTGGAGTTTCCTCTTGCAAAAACCTCTACGGGATATAAGTCTTTTAAAAACCAGCAAGCCATATCTACGTAATAAGTTAAAACATCGTTAACTGGTGAGGCATGTGGTGAGCGTTGTAAAGGTTGGACGATCTGTGCTCTAGTGCTATAAACTCTGGATTGTATTCCGATGATTTTGCCTAATCTTCCTTGTTCTACTTGTTCCCTGGCAAGCATCCATCTTCTGTCGTGTCTTCTTGAATATCCAATTCTAAGGTCTGTTCCTTTTTCCTCGAGTTTTTCTATAATTTGGTCTGCCTCTTCTAAAGAAAGGGTAAGTGGTTTTTCGACAAAAACAGGTTTTCCTAGTTCGATCGCTTGTAAAATCGATTCTGTATGGTCATGTTCCGGAGTAGATACAAAAACGGCATCTACTTCTGGATTAGAAATAATTTCGTTGTTATCATTCGATGAATAGTCTGCAGCAACATTCTCTGCTAAATTCTCTGCTTGTTGAGGGTCTTTGTCAGAAAGTGCTAGATATCGGACAGAAGGGTGGCTAGATGCGAGACTTGCTCGCAAACTTCCTATTCTGCCACAGCCTATTACTCCAATTCCGATTTGTTTTTTTTTCATGCTGTGTCCCTCTTAATGTTATTGGAAGTCTGTATCCCATAGATTTTTTATTTTTTCCCTAGTCTCTCCATTTATTTTAGGACTTCCAGAGCAATTTGTAATTTCATCAATTTGATGTTCTTTAGAGAATCCAACAAGCACGGATGAGATAGCCTCATTGTCTAAAATAAATCGAATAGAAGTTTCGGATATACTTTCATCGATTTCTCTAAGAATAGATTTTATTTTTTCTGCTCTTTGAACATCCATTTTGTATTCGGATCCTATAGAAAGCAAGGGAAGTTCTCCTTCAAGAAAGTTTGTGTCGTCAGTTAGAGCCCCTAAGGCAAGCGCTCTTATGGCAAAGATTCCCATCCCTATTTTTCTACATTTTTGTATTAGTAAGTTATAATTTAGAGCACTAAATTTTTCATTAACAGAATGACCTGCACTAGGATTTAATAAATTGTAATATATTTGAATAGTCTGAAATTCGTTAGTGTTTATGATTTCATTTAAAATTTTAGGTTCTCCTAAGCCAGTAATTCCAAAATATCTTACTTTGTTATTTTTTCGCAGTTCTTTGAAAGCCTTCAAAATACCTTGTTCTTTGAAAATATCGTGAGGAGATATAGAGAGTGGAACAGGCCATTTTCTATCCTTAGAGATAAAGTTATGAATTTGTATGATATCTATATAACTTCTCTTTAGCCTATCTAAACTTCTTTCTACAGATTCTATTGTTTCGCTGTACGCTTTTTCTAATTGTTCGGGAAGAAGTCTTATTTTTGTTCCTATTATAATATCGGAAGAAAGTTCATTTAGAATTCGTCCAAGATTTTCTTCTGATTTTCCATTTCCATATGCGGCAGCTGTATCAAAAAAAGTGATTCCATTTTGTATAGCTTTTCCTATTGCAGAATTCTGTTCCTGTAAATCTTCTTCTACCATCAATTTGCTAATACCACCCGTACCAAAGCCAACTTCAGAAATAGTGATGTCGGTTTTTCCGAGTTTTCTGTATTTCAAATTATTCTCCAGAAATGATGGTTTGAATTTGCTGCAAAAGATATCTCTTTACAAATCGACTTTGAAAACGCAAAAGAGTAGAATAATTGTGTGTCTTGTACTCTATATAGATGCTGCAGTTTAGTCTATCCGTCACTCATGTTCTGCTGAAAAATCGGAGAGTTTTTTTGATCCTATCCATAGATCCAGCTTTTATGGCTCTTTCTGCATCTGTTTTTTACTCAATTACCTTAATATTTTTTCGAAGGGGTCTTGAATATGGTTCTCCTTTTGTAGCCATACTTTTTATCAATACGTTTGTTTGTGTAACTGGCTTCGTCTTCTCATTGCAGACAGAAACGATTCCAGAGATTTCAATGCATGCACTTTTTTGGTTTGTCGTAACTGGGATTGTGGGTTTTGGAATCGGACATCTTATCGCACTTATAGGGATTCAAAAGATTGGAGTTAACAGGAGTGCACCTATCACCTCAGTTACTCCCATTTGGAGTGTTTTGTTTGCTGTTTTCTTTTTAAATGAAAAGCCAAATTTTTATGTTTGTTTGGGAACATTTTTAATCGCTGCAGGAGTGTGGACTCTTTCTGTAAAAAAGAAGCAAGAGGAAGTTTCTAATGAAGATTTAAAGAGCGGTTTAATTTATTCATTAACAGCTTCCATCCTTTTTTCAATCATGCCGGTTTTTTTGAAATATGCGTATTCATATCAGCCCACTCCATTTTTTGGAATGTCCGTTGCATTTGGTACTGGAGCAATTGCCGTTTATCTAACTAGGCCGATTCTTCCTAAAGATTCTATTCGCAAAACAGAAAAGTTGGGATTTCAACTTTTTGCTATTGCAGCATTTTTTAATATTTTTGCTTCAATTTTTATGTGGCATTCAATGCATAAAGGCGATATTTCCGTTATTATTCCTGTGAGTAGATTGAACACACTATGGGTTTTAATTTTAAGCTTTTTCTTTTTAAAAAAAGTAGAAACTTTAACTCTTCGTGTCGTACTTGGTGCATTGATAGTTTTGGTAGGTGGCATGCTAGTAATTATTTTTAGGTTTTAAGATTCTTTCAATTTAGGTTATAGGTATTAAATTATGTTTGTCCCTCTTTATGATTTCAAAAGACATGTTGGGATTCTTGAAGAAGAGATTGTCTCGTCGATACATTCCGTTATGGAAAGACAGGACTTTATTATGGGACGAGAGGTTAAAGAACTTGAGAAAGAAATTGCCGAGTATACCGGAAGTTCTTTTGCTTTTGGTGTTTCTTCTGGAACGGATGCACTTCTTCTCTCTTTGATGAGTTTAGGAATTAATCCTGGAGATGAAGTTATAACAACTCCATTTAGTTTTTTCTCTACAGCAAGTGTTATCGCTCGGTTAGGTGCAAGACCAGTTTTTGTAGATGTAGAAAGGGAAAGTTTGAATCTAGATTCTTCTAATATTTCTGCAGTAATGAATGAAAAAACGAAGGCAGTCATTCCAGTTCATATCTATGGACGAATGGCAAAATTAGATTCTTTGATTAAGTTAAAATCGGATTTTGATTTTTCAATTGTAGAGGATGTGGCCCAGGCCTTGGGTGCAAAGGATAGTATGGGAATGGCAGGGTCTGTTGGAGATATTGGCTGTTTTTCATTTTATCCTACTAAAAATTTAGGTGCATTTGGGGATGCTGGAATGATAACTACCTCAAATGATGAATTGGCAAAACGAATAACGTCACTTCGTATTCACGGTTCTTTCGACGGTAAGATATACGAGTCGGTAGGAGGTAATTTTCGTTTAGATACTATACAAGCTGCTGTTTTGTTGGTGAAACTAAAAAAAATAGAAGATTGGAATAAAGAAAGATTAAAGATGGCAAAAAACTATAATGAATTTATAAAACAACTAGGGATGCAGGAATTTGTTCGTACTCCTGATTTTTTAGAAGATGGGCATGTTTTTCACCAATACGTCCTCAGAGTAGGGTATAGAGAAGAATTAAGAAATTATTTACAATCTAAAAATATTAGCACTGGAATTTATTATACAGAACCTTTGCATCTTCAGCCCTGTTTCGAATATCTGGGTTACAAAATTGGTGATTTCCCAGAGTGTGAACTTGCATGTAGCGAAGTTCTGTCATTGCCTATTTTTCCTGGTTTGAAAGTCGAAGAGCAATCTTTTGTAGTAGAAAACATAGAAGAATTTTATAAAAATAAAAAATAATTTTCGTTTGCAAACTGTTTTTTGTTATTCTTGGATATAAATCTTTTTTTTAGGAGTTTAATAGTTGGATTGGTATGTAATTTTAGGAAAGAGTAGTTCTATTCTCTTATCCTATATATTAAATATAATAGGCGCATTAGTTATCCTGATTTTAGGGAAGATTTTTGCTAATTGGTTTACACGATTAGTGAATAGGGGTATGGAACGTGTTCCTGGTTTAGATACTACATTGAAACCTTTAATACTCAATATTATACGTTATTCTATATATGTTTTTGTAGTTGCTGCTGTCCTCGCGCAGTTTGGAGTTCAGACAGCGAGTATAATCACAGTTCTTGGTGCTGCTGGTTTAGCTATAGGGCTTGCGCTTCAAGGGACACTTTCAAATATTGCTTCTGGTGTAATGTTGATTTTATTGTCCCCACTGAAGGTAGGTGAATATATTGACGCTGAAGGTGTTGCAGGCACAGTAGTAGAGATAGGACTTTTTTCAACAAACTTAAAGACGTTTGATGGTATTTATGTTTCAGTTCCAAATTCTACTCTTTGGAGTAGTACAATCAGGAATTATTCTCGTTTTCCAACTAGAAGAGTTGATTCTGTAGTAGGTATTAGTTATGAAGATGATATTGATAAAGCGATTGAAGTACTGTTAGAAGTTTTGAAATTAGAATCAAGAGTTCTTGAGAATCCCTCTCCCAAGGTTCTTGTAGATGAACTTGCTGACAGTTCTGTAAATCTTAAAATGCGGTGTTGGGTTGCAAGTAAAGATTTCTGGGATGTTTCTTTTGATTTGAGAAGAGAGTCAAAACTGAAATTAGAGTCCAGTGGTTTTACAATACCATTTCCACAAAGAGATGTTCATTTATATTCTGAAAAGAATTCTACCGATTGAGATTAAAGTTTTCTATTTGAAAGAACGGATTAATAAAGTAAGAAATGCAAAAAGTAAAACAAAAACTCCTAACCAAAGTAGTTTTCCTTCACTACCAAGATAATTGTACCAGTCTTCCTTCTCTTGTTCTGTCATTGATTTTTCGTTAGAAGATGGATTTGCCGGAATATCTTCTTTTTCTGAATTTTTCTTGTTCTTCATCCTAGTTCTTGCGGTCCAATTGAGGAGAGCAAAATAAAGCAGGAATATTAAAAGGAAAGATACGGCGGTAAGTCTTGCTGCAACATGAGTTCCAAAAATCCAACTACCAGCTGCAAGACCTATTAGACCAATTAGAAAAAAAGGGGCACAACCTGTAAGCATTTCATCTCCTATCTACATCTAACTGAATGAACTACTCAGAATTTGTTTTCGACTCGATTAATCAGTCGCATAATGTTTTCTTTATGCCTAAAAAAGATAAGAAAGGCAATGATTATTGATAGGAAAGTTAAATTTAAAGAATAGTTGAAAATAACTGAAGAAATAGGGAAGGCAATAACTGCTATGAGAGAACTTATAGAAACAATTCTTGTAGTGACTGCAATGAGAACAAAAATTCCTAATGAGAGTAAAGAAAGATAAGGAGCTAGTACAAAGAAAACTCCTAAGGCAGTTGCAACTCCTTTCCCGCCTTTAAATTTTACAAAGGGTGAGAAAATATGGCCAAGTATTGCAGCTAATCCACAGAGTAGTTCTAGAGTTAGGAAGAAATTATACTGGTTTTGAATTTGATTTGCTAATAAAACTACAATGCTACCTTTTACTATATCAGCGATTAAAGTTAGAACAGCAATACTTTTGTTTCCAGAAGATCGTAGAACATTTGTAGCACCTATATTGCCGCTTCCTACTTCCCTGGGATCTTTCTTTCCGAATAAACGAGAAAACACAATTCCAAAAGGAATAGATCCTACAATAAAAGCAAATACAGAACAGGAAATTGTAAGAATCATTGGAAAATTTCCTTAGCTGCTTTTCTAAAGTACTCAATCCCAGAAACTACGGCTAAAATCATAGCTAAGATTAATAAATATTTAGCTATAATAGGGAATAAGTTTAAAATAAGCATCGTAATCGAAATTACTTCTAAGCACATTTTCCACTTGCCCATAGTTTGGGCTGGCATAATTGTTCCTTCGTTAATCGCAAATGCTCTGAGAACAGTAACGAGGAATTCTCTTCCAATAATAATGCCGGCAAGCCATGAGTCAACTCTTCCAAGAGAGACTAGAGGAAGTAATGCCGATATAATTAGCAATTTGTCTGCAATTGGATCTAAAATTGCACCTAAAGATGTTGTTTGATTTCTTGATCTTGCGAGGTGACCATCAAGCCAATCAGTAAATGTTGCTAAGATAAAGAAAAAAGCTGCAAATTGATTAGAATTTCTAGAGCCTTCAATCAAAAACAATACGACTAAAGGAATCAAGAGTATTCTAGAACAAGTTAACGTGTTTGATAAATTCAAAAGCTATCCTGATTTAGTTATTTGAAAAAATGTTAGATATCTTTTTTTATTTGAAGATTTTTAAAAAGTTAAATCCTTTTTTGTCTTCTTCATTTTTCTTGTCTTTTTCTTTCTTAGGTTCTTTTTTGAAAAAATTGAAAAAATCAAAATTATTTTTACTCTTTTCTTTTGTTAAGGATTTATTTTCTTTAATTATTTTTGACTTCTTTATCTTCTTTCTAATTTGTGGTGAACTTTTGAAAAAATCAAAGAATCCGAATCTTTTACCTTCGTTATTAATTTGAATATTTTTAAATTCTACAGAAGTCTTTTTCATGGAATTTAAAATTTCAATTGTCTCTTTTCTTTGTTCGGTTTGAGGAAATTCTTTTAACAATTGCATAAATGACTGCCAGGCTTTTTCGTAACTTTGTTCTTTATAATATGCATTTCCAAGATAAAAATAAGATTTTTCTTTAATCTTTAGCGATTCTGGATATTTAAGAATAATCTTTTTGAACCTAGGTATACAGGAAACATTATGACCTTTTTTGAAATAGAAGAAAGCGATTGCAAAATCGTGTTTAGATAAAAATTCATTTATTTCTTTTATTTTTTGAAGAGCTTTTTTTCTGTATTTGCTTTTTGGAAATCTTTGTAATAATTGTTTGAAGTTTTTTAGTGCATTATGCGTATTTTCTTGGTCTTGGTCATGGTAGTTAGTTACATTATAGTATGACATTGCAAGAAGATAATACGCTCTGTCAGTAAGTTTGCTAATAGGATAAAGTTGGACAAATTCTGTAAATTGGACTTGCGCTTCTAAAAACTCTTCATCTCGATAATATACTTCTGCAAGATTAAAGAGAGCTTTTCTTCTGTGTTTGCTATTAGGATATTTTTTTAAGAGCAATTGAAAAGCTTTTTTAGCGTTTTCATATCTCTCAGAATCAAGGTCAACTTGACCTATTGTCAATAATCTCCCTGGGGGTGCACCTTCTTTTGGTTTGGAAAAACAACCTTGTATTGAAATAATTAAAATAAAAAAGAAGATAGTTGAACTAATATTTTTTAATTTTATTTTCATTTATCAAACTTTCAAGCAATTAAATTATTTAACTAGATTATGATTATATTTAGATTTAATCACTTTGTAATCAATCCAATTTAGAAAAGACTATTTCCTAATTATAATTATATCCCCAGGATAAATAATACCTGAAGAGAGCTTTTTATTTATTTGAATGAGTGTTTTAACTTTTATTCTGTATTTTTTTGCAATACGAGATAAATTTTCTCCCTTTTTAACACGGTGTTTTTTTACTTTATTTTTTGGTTTGAATTGTTTCTTTTTGAATTTAGATTTGGTTAGTTTTGGAATCTTTTTGATTATCAAAATATCTCCTACAAAAATCAAGTTAGCGTGCGCTATATCGTTAGTTTTTAAAATATTATATGTAGTTGTTTTATATTTTTTAGCTATTCCTGAAATCGTTTCTCCACGCTTAACTAAGTGTGTAGTTTCTCTAGACTCTAAATATTTCTTATCAATTTTTCTTTTGGTTTTCTTGAGCTTTGGTAATTGAATATATTTTCCTACTTTTAAAAGTTTAGGAGCAACGTTTGGGTTGAATTCCATTAGTGTTGATATTGGAATTTTTAATCTTATTGCGATAGAACTAAAAGTATCTCCAGGTTGTATTCTATATTTGCCTGAATGAATATAAGTTCTTTTAGGAAGTTTACTAAGGCGTGAGATGAATATTCTCGCTTTCCATTTTGGAAGTTGAATAGTATGGCCACGTCCAGGAGGAGTCTGCCATCTTCTTAATTGAGGATTATATTTTCTGATATCTTTTATACTCATTTTCGATAATCTTGAAACTAGTCTTAAATTAATTCCTCTTGGTAAAATAACAGATTCAGTTTCAAGAGGTAGATGGTAGTTTAAGTTTACGAAGCCGAATACTTTTGGATACTTTGCTAAAATCAAACCTGCTATATATTTAGAGACATATTGTTTGGTCTCTTTTGGTACGTATCTAGTTCTAATTATTTCCCAGTATGTTGTTTTTCTTGTTTTTCTGAGTATTCTTTGTATCCTATTTTCTCCAGCATTATATGCAGCTAAAGCTAAATGCCAATCTTGGAATTGTTCATAGAGTTTTTTTAGATACTTTGCTGCCGCTTTTGTTGACTTTATAGGGTCACGTCTTTCGTCTAAATAGTAATTTATTCTCAGTCCAAATCTTCTTCCAGTAGCTGGCATAAATTGCCATGGGCCAACTGCGCCTGCTCTTGATCTCGCTCTTAGATTAAAGCCACTTTCAATAAGTACCAAATATGCTAAATCTTCAGGAATTTTGTTTTCTTTTAAAATTCTTTTGAAAAGAGGAATATATCTACCACTCCGTTCCATCCATAGTTTGAAACGATTTCTGAATTTTGGGGAAGTGAAGAAATAAATCCATCTGTCCACTCTAGAACTTCTATTTATTGGGACATCAAAGCGAAAGCCATTTTCAGTTAGGTTCTCGGGTAATTGAGTCTTAGGAGTTTCTTCTATACTTTTTTTTGGGATCGGTAAAATAATGTCATGAGGAGGACTATATTCTAAGTTTTGTTTTGTACTGATTCTTACAGGAGTTTTGATTTTTATTTTTTCTTTTTTCGTTATTTTTTTGATATCGGTTTGTTTAGGAAGAAGTGTTTGTATATTTGAAGCACAACTTGACAAGAAAAGAGTAAGTGTCGTCAAGAAAAAAAATATTCTTATCATTTTTGCTTATTCTCTTTCGATTCTAATTAATTTTTGAACTTATCCACGATGTTCACTTATTGAAATATTTTTGAAAAGGTTCAACTGATTTTCAGCTTGTTCAACCGGAATAGGGTAATCACCATTAAAACAGGCAATGCAGTAATCATCTTTATTTGGACTTACACACTTTAAAAGACCTTCGATAGAAAGATAGCTTAAAGAGTCTACTTCTAGAACGTCTCTTATTTGTTCGGGGCTTTTAGAGGAAGCTATTAATTCTTTTTTGCTAGGCATATCTATTCCAAAGAAACAAGGATTTGTAATTGGAGGAGAACTTATTTTCATGTGAACTTCTTTAGCCCCTGCATTGCGTATCATTTCAACTATCTTATTACTTGTAGTTCCCCTTACTATAGAGTCGTCAATAACTACAACTTTCTTTCCAGTTAAATAATTCTTTATAGGGTTCAATTTAATCTTAACCCCAAAATGTCTTATAGATTGTTGTGGTTCAATGAAAGTCCTTCCCACATAATGATTTCTAACTAAACCCATTTCTAAAGGAATTCCTGATTCATTTGAATATCCTAAAGCGGCAGCTAAACCGGAATCTGGAACAGGGACTACTAAATCTGCATCAATTTCACTTTCTTTTGCTAATTCAGCACCAAGCTGTTTTCTTATTGTGTATGCATTGTGCCCAAATAAAAAGCTATCTGGACGTGCGAAATATATGAATTCAAAGATACATTGTGTAATTTTGGTTTCAGGAAAGGGTTTGTAACTTTCTAATCCATTTTTTCCTATTACGACCATCTCTCCTGGTTCAACTTCTCTTACGAATTCAGCATCCATAAGATCCAATGCACAAGTTTCACTGCACATAACCCAAGCTATTTCTCCTTTTGAACCTGTCACTTTTCCTAAGACTAATGGACGAAAACCATTCGGATCTCTTATTCCGAATAATTTATCATGAGTCATAATAGTAAGTGCAAAAGCACCTTTCAGCATTCTTAATGCTTCTATAATAGCATTCTCTATTTCTTCTTCTTTTGATTTGGCTATTAAATGAAGTATAGCTTCGCTATCAGTGGTAGTTCTAAAAATAGAACCATTTTTTTCAAGGTCTTTTCTAAGTTCTATTCCATTTATTAGATTTCCATTATGCGCAAGTGAAATAGTTTGATTTGCAGTTACAACTGTTAATGGTTGCGCATTCTCTATGTTAGAGTGTCCCGCAGTAGAATATCTATTATGACCAATTGCAATGTGCCCTTGTAATCTTGAAAGTCTTTCTTTGTTGAAAATGTCGGAAACTAAACCCATTCCTACTTCAGAATGTACTTTCTTTCCATTAGACGTTGTTATTCCAGAACTTTCTTGTCCTCTATGCTGCAGTGCGTAGAGATTTAAATAAGCCATATTTGCTGCTTCGGGATGACCGTAAATGCCAGTTACCGCACATTCTTCACGAGGATGGTCGTCTATGATTTCTATCATTAAAAGAATCCTTTCAAAGAGTTTTCCCATACACTGGCTATTTTTTTAATCTCACAATCAATTATAGGAGAATTTCCATCTGAATAGATAGTATATTTTTCACCAACAATTCCTATTTCAGTTACAAGAACTTCATTCTCTTCAGCAATTTTATTTAGTTTAGCAACATTTTTTGGATTCAAAGAAACAATTATACGGGAACATGCTTCCCCAAAAAGAATCGAATCTATTCGTCCAGTACAATCTTTTGGGACCCTTACTATAGAGCCTAAAGAAGAAAAAGGAGAAGAGATAGAAGATTCTGCTAGGGCAACTGCAAGACCGCCTTCACCAAGATCATGAGAAGAATTAATTACTTTTTTTGTAACTGCTTCACGACAGGCTGTATTTACATTTTTTGCAGATGGTAAATCTGAAATAGGAGGAACTCCACCTTCCAATCCAGTCCTGATCCATGCCAACTCATGTGGAGTATTGTTAAGAAGCGGGGTTTCGTCTTTGGGACTAAGAAGAAAAATTTTGTCGCCTAGATTACGAAATCCCTGTGGTGCTGTAAGTAAATGGTTGTCTATTAATCCTACCATACCGATTACAGGAGTGGGATAAATATCATTTCCATGGGTTTCGTTGTAAAGACTTACATTACCACTGACTACGGGAATTTCTAATTCTTTACACGCTTTAGACATTCCATCTACTGCTTCTGAAAACTCTCTCATTATTTCTGGATTCTCTGGATTTCCAAAATTTAAACAATTTGTTAAAGCTATGGGTTCCGCACCTTTACATGAAAGATTTCTTGCTGATTCTATTATTGTGTACAGTGCTCCATTATAAGGGTTTAATTTGCAGTATCTGGCATTAGAATCTACAGTGAAAGCCAAAGCTTTTTTTGACCCTTTGATTCTAGTTACGGAAGCATCCTCCCCAGGGATAATAATAGTATTCGTTTGAACCATATGGTCATATTGTTCCCAAATCGGTTTCTTGTTGCCATGATTTGGATGGCTAAGTAGAGTAAGCAGTGATTTTTCTGCGCTGTAATTTTCATCTAATTTGTCAATAGGATCAGCTAGTTTCGGAATTTTCTTCTTCGATATTTTTCTATTATAAATTGGTGCTTCATCAGTAAGGAAATCGATAGGAAGATCGGTTACTTCTTGATTTTTAAATAGAATCTTTAGTCTTTTGTCATCTGTTACTTGTCCAATTATTTGGGTTTCTAGATCCCATTTTTTGAAAATGTCATGTACTGTTTTTTCCTTCCCTTTTTTTGCAACTAATAACATTCTTTCTTGACTCTCAGATAACATCATTTCATATGGATTCATTTGACTTTCTCTGCATGGAACCCCGTCAAGTTCTAGTAAAATGCCTGTGCCCGAACGACTAGCCATTTCTACGGAGGAAGAAGTAAGTCCGGCAGCGCCCATATCTTGAATTCCAATTATTGCGTCTGAGTTCATTAATTCTAAGCAAGCTTCAAGTAATAATTTCTCTTTAAATGGGTCCCCTACCTGTACAGTAGGTCGTTGTTCAGTAGTTGAATCTTCAAATCCTGAAGAAGCCATCGATGCCCCGTGGATACCATCTCTGCCAGTCTTGGCTCCTACATAAATTATAGGATTACCCAATCCTGATGCATTTCCTCTAAAAATTTTATCGCATGAAAGTAATCCTGCACACATAACATTAACTAGGATGTTTCCATTGTAAGAAGAGTGAAATTTTGTTTCCCCACCTATTGTTGGTACTCCAATACAGTTTCCATATGAGGATATACCAGAGACAACAGAACTAGATAGAAATTTCGTTTTTTCATGTTTTATGTCACCAAAGTGAAGACTATCTAAAAGAACTATAGGACGTGCACCCATAGTGAAAATATCTCTTAGGATGCCTCCAACTCCAGTAGCGGCACCTTGAAAAGGCTCTATGTAAGAGGGGTGATTGTGACTTTCCATTTTGAAGGCAACACCAATATTGTCTCCCAAATCAATTACCCCTGCATTTTCACCAGGACCTTGAAGAACACGATTACTTTTTGTAGGGAATTTTTTAAGATGAATCTTGCTGCTCTTGTAAGAACAGTGCTCATTCCACATAGCAGAGAAAATCCCTAGTTCAGTAAAGTTTGGGGTTCTGCCTAAATGATCTTTTATTTTTTTCCATTCATCTGAAGAAATTCCATGTTCAAGTGCTGTATCAAGTGTAATGTTTGGTTTATTGATTTCTATATTCATTTTATCGAATAGGAAAGGGCAGAAGTAAAAATTTTCAATCCATCCTTTCCTCCTAATATGGGTTCGCAGACTCTTTCTGGATGAGGCATTAAACCTAATACGTTGCCTTTTTTATTTGATATTCCTGCAATATTTTGCAAAGATCCGTTTGGATTTGAAGATTCGATGATCGAGCCTTCTGAGTCGCTGTACCTAAAAATAATTTGTTGATTATTTTCTAGTTCTTGTAGGATATCTTCTTTGCAGAAAAAATTTCCTTCGCCATGCGCAATTGGCATTTTGAGTACTTCTTTGGAATGTAATTTTTTAGTAAAAATAGATTGAGTGTTTTCACATCTTACCCATACATTTTTACATATGAATTTTAGAGAATTATTTCTAATAAGTGTTCCAGGTAACAAGTCTGACTCAGTTAGTATCTGGAAACCATTGCAAATTCCTATGACTGGTCTTCCCGCTGCAGCGTGTTTTTTGATACTTTTCATTATAGGAGAAGTTTTAGCTATAGCTCCTGCTCTGAGATAGTCTCCGTAGCTAAATCCACCAGGGATAATCGCAACTTCATTTTTTTGTAAAGAAGTATCTCTGTGCCAGATGTATCTAACGGGCTTTTCTAAAAGTTCACTAATTGCATGAAAACAGTCATGATCACAATTTGATCCTGGAAAAACAATAACTGCAAAAGCCATAAAAAAACCTCGGAATTATTCTTTATGTTCCTCATTGATTTCGATTTTGTAATCTTCTATTACAAGATTTACTAATAGCTCATCACACATATTTTGAATATTTTTTATGTCATTTTGGCTATTTTCTTTAGAAGAAAAATCTATTTCTATATACTTTCCAATTCGTACATCTTCTATACCTTGAAATCCTAAAGATGAGAGGGATTGCATCACAGTCTGACCTTCAGGGTCTAAAACTCCTTTTTTATATGTGACGTGTACAAGTGCTTTTTTCATTGAGTCCTCAATAGTGAAATTTACTCTATAACGAGTTTCTCTATTTCCGCATATGCATCTTCTATATTTCCAAGGTCATGACGGAAACGATCTTTATCTATTTTTCTCCCTGTGCCTTTTTCCCAGAATCTACAACTATCCGGAGTGATTTCATCTGCCAAAATTATCTTGTTGTTTTCACTTGGACTGCGTCCGAATTCAAGTTTAAAATCTACAAGATCAATATTTTTACTAGAAAAAAATTCTTTTAAAAAAGAGTTAATTTCTAGAGCATATTTTCTCATTGTTTCCAACTCTTCTTTCGTAGCAAGATTGAATCCTATTGCAGTATCTTCATTTATCAAGGGGTCATCTAAGTCATCATCCTTATAATGCAGATCTATGATTGTATTAGGTAGTTCCATTCCTTCTTCAACGCCCATTCTCCTAGCCATACTACCTGCAACAATATTTCTAATTACTACTTCCACTAATATAATTTCTACTTTCTTGACCAACATTTCTCTATCAGAGAGTGTTTCTAAATAATGAGTCGGAATTCCTTTTTTGCCAATTTCTTCAAAGATTTTTGAAGAAATTTTATTATTGAATATTCCTTTCGAATCGATTGTTCCGCTTTTTTTGCCATTAAAAGCTGTAGCATCATCTTTAAAAAATGCAATATATTTACTCTCATCTTCCGTTTGGTAAATTATTTTTGCTTTTCCTTCATATAATTGTTCTTTTTTTTCCATCTTTTCACCTTTCTTTTAAAAATTTTAATTTTTAAAAAATCTTAATTGTCGAAGACTCGTTTGAAGATATTTTCAATATTCTTGAAATGAGCATCTAAATTGAAACAATTTTGGAGTTCCTCCGTTGTCAAAATTTCGTTTATCTTTGGGTCATTTTTTAGTAGTTCTATAAAATTATCTCCATCATGAAAAACTTTCATAGCAGATTTTTGGACAATGCCATATGCTTCTTCTCTTGTCATCTTTGATTTTCTTATCAGAGCAAGCATTACATGTTCGCTCATTAAAAGACCATTTGATTTTTCATAGTTTTCTTTCATTTTTTCATCATATATAACCCAGTTTTCTATCACTTCATTGAGTTTGTTTAACATGTAATTTAACAAGATTGAACTATCGGGAAGGATGACTCTTTCTACTGATGAGTGGCTTATATCTCTTTCATGCCAAAGAGATACATTTTGCAATGCAGCTGAAGCATTTGACTGAATAATCCTTGCAAGACCGCAAAGTTGTTCTGATACGACTGGATTTCTTTTATGAGGCATAGCTGAACTACCTTTTTGACCTTTGCTAAAAAATTCTTCTGCCTCTCCAACTTCGCTTCTTTGTAAATGTCTGACTTCAGTTGCAACTTTTGAAATGCTAGAAGCTGTTAAGGCAAGCATTAAAAGAAAATCTGCATGACGGTCTCTCTGTATAATTTGACTACTTGCTGGTGCTGCTTTTAGTCCTAGCTTCAAACATATTGCTTCTTCTGTTTGAGGTGATATGTGTGGATTCACGCCAACTGCTCCAGAAATTTTACCGACACCGATTATTTCTTTTACTCTTTCAATTCTCTTTTCTGCTCTATCAAATTCTCCATACCAAATTGCGAGTTTGTGACCTAGGGTAGTTGGTTCTGCTTGCATACCATGAGTTCTTCCCGTAATGAGAGTATTTTTATGTTCTAAGGCCCTTTTTTTTAAAGTGCCTTTTAATCTTTTGATATCATCGGCAAGAATCGAAATACTTCTAGAGAGTTGTAATGCTAAACCAGTGTCTAAAACATCACTACTAGTCAAGCCTAAATGGATATAACAAGATTCTTCTCCAACATATTCCGCTACATTTGTAAGGAAAGCTATTACATCGTGCTTAGTTGTTTTTTCAATTTCCCTAATTCTTTCTGCATCGAAATTCGCTTTTTCTTTAATAGTTTCCATAGCTTCTTTAGGAATACTTCCTTCAGTAGTTAACTGCTCGCAGACTGCGATTTCAACTTCTAACATACATTGAAGTTTCATCTTCTCTTCCCAAATCTCTTTCATTTCTGGTCTAGAGTATCTGTTTATCAATTCTTCCTCCTTCCGTAAATCAAATGAATCCAAATAATTCAGTTGGTTTGTCTTGAGTTGCTATACAGACTTTTGTCTGTGGTTTTGTATTCTTTTTAAATTCATTTTTAAGCGCTTCGTTAACGTTTTTCATGATAAGAGTTTCTGAATTGTTTTCTTTGCTAATATGAGCGCAAACTATCCATTCTAATTCTTGACTCCCAATTTTCTTCAAAAGAATCCCCGCTTCTTCATTGTTTAAGTGACCTAATTTACTTTTGATTCTTTGTTTTACTGTCCATGGGTATTGTCCATTCAAGAGCATTTCTGAATCATGATTGAATTCTAAAACCAAACCTTGTATGCCCTTTAACTTTTCGTTTGCTAAGCGAGTAGCAAAACCCATATCTGTTGCAAATCCTATACGATAACCATTTTCTGAGGTGAAAATCAGTCCAAATGGATCGGCGGCATCATGCGGTACAGTAAATGGTTCAGTTCTTAATCCGCATATAGAGAATGATTTTCCTACTTCTATCTCAATATATTCAGGAATGCCATCAAGAAATTTCTTTCCACCCTCAATTGTTCCTCTGTTGGTCCAAATTGGTAGATTCCATTTTTTTGCAAGAGACCCTGCACTTCTAATATGATCAATGTGTTCATGTGTTAGTATTATACCGCTTAAATCGGCGGGGCTAATCTTATGTGTTGAGAGGCGTTCTATGATTTGTTTTCTACTTAATCCAGCATCAATTAAAAATGCGTAATTGTCGTATTTTATTAATGTTGAATTTCCTCTACTTCCACTTCCTAATAAAGAAATTTGCATATTGTTTTTGATCTAACCTCTTAGCGTTGTTGGCGAAAGCGAAATTTCATTTTTAGCTTTATTCCAATAAATTTCAGAACCTTTTTCTAATGAGGTGAATTCATTTTTGAAACCGGCAGATCTGAGTTTTTCCATTTTTGCTTGTGTGAAGTATTGATAGTTTTCGCGAATTTCTAATGGAGTGTCAATAAATTCAATATTCTTTTCTTTTCCCATCACACGGAAAACAGAATCTGCTAATTCAAGAAAAGTTTTGGCATTTCCAGTACCTAGATTATAAATTCCATTTGGAATCTTTTTGACTGTTAATCCCACCAGTAAAGAAATAATATCGTCAACTAGAATAAAATCCCTTTTTTGGAAACCATCTTCTATTCCATTTCTATGGGAACGAAAAAGTTTTAATTTTCCGCTTTTATTTATTTGATCAAATGCATGCAGAAAAACACTCGACATTTTACTTTTATGCTTTTCTCCAAATCCATAAACATTGAAAAAACGAAAACCAGCCCATATAGGTGGATTATCTGTTTCGCAATTTTTTAAAATCCAGTTGTCAAAAAGTTGTTTAGAAAGACCATAAGGGTTTAAAGGTTTGAAAACGCTTGGATGGGTTTTGTCATCATATCCATTTTCTCCATTTCCGTAAATCGCAGCACTGCTAGCGTAGAAAAATGGAATTTTATTTTGAGTAGCAATTTTCCACAAGTTCATTGAGTATTGAGTGTTCATTTGATGTAAGTACTCTTTGTTCATTTCATAAGTATTTGTACATGCACCAAGATGAAAGATGTACTTACATGAAGATTGATTTTCTTTTAACCAAAGTTCAAGATCTTTGCGGTCGACTTTTTTAGTCTTTTCTTCTCCTTGATAAATTTCAGATATTTGTGAGCGTGTTTGAAAGTGAGAAAGTTTATCGACAAGTACTACTTCTTGTCTTAATCTCATAAATTCTGTTGCTAGCCGAGAACCTATAAATCCAGCTGCTCCAGTAATAACGATTTTATTTCTTTTCATCTCTTCTTCTTGGAGTTAAGTGAGTTATGTTTGTCAATTATTGTTTGTACTATTTCTGTTGTAGAAACACCTTTAACATAAGGTAAGAT
>TARA_B100000686_G_scaffold217764_1_pt1 | contig 32085 bp, 25 predicted proteins | sample TARA_B100000686 | Tara Oceans TARA_B100000686 (sample SAMEA2622733) | marine metagenome | biome: marine biome (ENVO:00000447); feature: marine epipelagic mixed layer (ENVO:xxxxxxxxx); material: "saline water (ENVO:00002010), including plankton (ENVO:xxxxxxxx)" | depth 150 m | reverse complement strand
GAACCCCGGTCGGCCCTGCTGAGATCTACAACCGTTTACTCAACGACCGAATCGTTTTTCTAGGTACCGAAGTCGATGATGAAATAGCAAACATCCTCTGCGCCCAGATGTTGTTTCTTGAAGGACAAGATCGCGAAAAGGACATATGGCTATACATCAATAGCCCGGGCGGCTCCGTTACCGCTGGTATGGCCATCTACGACACTATGCAGTTTGTTTCCTGCGATGTGGCGACTGTCTGCATGGGACTCGGCGCGTCGATGGGACAGTTTCTTCTCACAGCAGGAGCGGCGGAGAAGCGTTACTGCTTGCCTCATGCGCGGGTCATGATGCATCAACCGTCAGGCGGTGTACGAGGTCAAGCTTCGGACATAGCTATCCAAGCGGAACAAATGGCGTACATCAAACGACTTATGGCGGAGCGAATAGCGCTTCACAGCGGGCAAGATGTGGAGCAGATCCAAATGGATAGCGAACGAGATCGATGGTTTACGGCAGAAGAAGCTAAGGAATATGGACTTTGCGATCACGTCATAGTGAAGCGAGGCGAAATCATCTAACGCGGTCGAAACGTCAGTTTGGAACTGGGCTACAGGTGCGGGCTACAAACGCGCTGAGGTTCGTCACTGACTCTGATAGTTGGCCCTCAAATTCTTGTTGGGCGGCGCCAATAGCGGCTGAACGCTGCAAAGGGTCTTCAAATTCGGTTGCATCTATGGCATATGTAAGTGCTGATAGGAATGCGGCTATTACCTCAGCGTCTCCGCGGATTTCCAGGGGAGCTTCTCTAGCTACCCTCGAGGCTTGAGCCGAGGTCTGAGCTAAAGCCCCACGAACTGCCACGTCGTTGGATGGCAGGACCTCAAGACTGAGAGCATCAATTTGCTGTAACTCCGCGACAGCGTCACAGAATCCATGTTCTGAACTCGACTCAGAGCAGCTTGTGGCAAAGGAGGTTGCAATGGTGCACACAAGAAGGGTTAAAAAAAACTTCACCCGACCTGAGCTTCGGTAGCGATACGACGAAGGTCTTCCACTCCGTGTCCGAGACCTTCCTGATATTTGTACAGAGCACTCCCCGATACCAGTACGTTGGCGCCCGCAGCCGCAGCTCCCGAAATTGTCGAAGCTGAAATCCCACCATCAACTTCGATATCGACGTCATAGTCACCTTGTTCAATCAGAGTTCGTAAAGATGCCACTTTCGATTCCATGTTTTGAATGTAAGCCTGACCACCGAACCCGGGGTTGACCGTCATAATCAGCACCATGTCCAACATGTCCAGAACAGAACTCACCGAATCTAGCGGGGTAGAGGGATTTAGCGCCGCAGCGGGGCTGCACCCCAGATCTTGAATTCGTCCTAAGGTTCGGTGTAGGTGTCGCGTCGTCTCAACGTGCACGATTGCCATCTGACAACCTGCATGTACGTAGTTTTCGAGCATCTCATCGGGGTTGGCGACCATTAGATGAGCCTCAAACATGACATCAACATGTTCGCGACAAGCAGCGATTACATCCGGCCCAAATGTGAGGTTGGGTACAAAGTTCCCGTCCATCACATCCCACTGGATGCGATCAACTCCAGCGGCTTCCAAAGCCACACATTCTTCTCCAAGGCGTGAAAAATCTGCTGGCAAGACAGAAGGGACGATCTCGATAGGGCGATTCATGTAAGTGACCGTAGTCTGGGATTGATGTCTAAACGGGTCAACATTTATGATCTGGCAGTTGGAGGCGAGGGAGTAGGCCGTCTTGCAGACGGGCGGGTCGTCTTCGTGGCTGGAGCCGCGGTTAACGATGAGCTGCTTATTCGCGTTACTGAAGAGAAAAGTCGTTACGCGCGGGGTGAGATTGTAGAAGTCTTAGTTGCCGGGGAAGGTCGTCGCGAACCGCCCTGCCGATACGTAGAGGCGGGCTGTGGGGGCTGTGATTGGCAACACCTATCTCAGGAAGCACAGATTGACGCCAAACTTTCAGCGGTCGAAGATTCGTTGGTCAAACTGGGTTCCTTAGAACCACCCGAAATTGGCTACGTGGAGGGACCTGAATCACTGAGATACCGAACGACGGTCCGAGTTGGAATTTTAGACAGTCGTCCCGCATACCGAGGTCCTAGATCGAACCACTTGGTTCCGATCGGCAACTGTCCGATAGCGCACCCGCTGATGGACGACATTTTTGCCGATGGCTTCTTCGGTGAAGCGAATGAAGCAACAATACGAGTTGGGGCCAGAACTGGTGACCGATTGGTTATAGGCCACCCAAACGCTAACAACTTTGAGATGCCGGCCGATGTACTGGTTGTCGACAAAAAAAAGGCACGGAAGGGAGCGAATGCTCACATTGTTGAGGAAGCAGCCGGAGTTGAATGGCAAATCTCAGCAAATTCGTTCTTCCAAAGTTCGCCCGAGGGTGCAGAGATCCTGGTTGGTTTGGTTGCCGAGTGGCTAGCAAAACAAGACTCAGGTGAACACGTGTTAGTTGATCTCTACGCAGGCGTAGGTTTGTTCTCGGGAACAGTAGGGGACTGGTTTGACAAAGTGACAGCCGTAGAGTCGTCGGCTTCGGCGGTAAATGATGCGTCAAACAATCTTGGATCACATGTTGCGATTCACCATATGCAGGTTGAAAAATGGATACCAGAACTAGCTGATGTCGTGATTGCGGACCCCCCACGCTCTGGCCTCCGCTCAGAGGGGGTAGAGACCATTCAGCAAACCCAAGCGCCCCATGTGGTTCTGGTTTCGTGCGATGCCGGGGCGTTGGGTCGAGACTCGGCGTTGATGACCGCAGCAGGGTATGACTTGGATCAGGTGGATATTCTCGACATGTTCCCGCAAACGAGCCATGTTGAAGTGGTTTCAGGCTGGGTCCGCCGTAATTAGATCAAAAAATGAAGTGACGCCCATAAAGCGGGCGTCACTTCATTTAGCTTAAGACTGCGATTAGTTCAGTCGTTCAACGATCATTGCCATTCCTTGACCGCCGCCGACACACATTGACTCCAAACCGAACGTTTTGTCCGAATCTTGCAGCCCATTAAGTAGCGTTGTCATGATTCGAGCACCGGTCTGTCCGAATGGGTGACCCAGGGCGATCGCTCCACCGTTGACGTTGAGTTGGTCAACCATGTCAATACCCAACTCGTCAGCAGATGGAATTACCTGAGCGGCAAAAGCTTCATTGATTTCGACTAGGCCGATATCGCTCATGCTCATGTTGGCTCTCACCAAGACGCGCTTAATTGCCTCAATCGGTCCCAGCCCCATAATTTCTGGGTTGAGAGCGGAGACCGAGCTGGCGATGATGCGGGCGATGGGATCAATACCTAGCTCTTCTGCACGTTTACGGCTCATCACCACCACGGCGGCAGCGCCGTCGTTGAGTGGGCATGCGTTCCCCGCTGTGACGCGACCATCGGGCCTAAAGGCAGGCTTTAGTTGGGACACTGCCTCCAACGTCACTCCTGCTCGGGGACCATCGTCAGTTGACACAACGGTTCCATCTGGCATGGTGACCGGCGTAATGTCCATTTCGAAAAATCCTCGGCTGATTGCCTCCTCAGCTTTGTTTTGGCTCATCACTCCGTACTCGTCCATAGCCTCACGGCTGACGCCTTTGAGTTCAGCGACGTTCTCAGCGGTTTGGCCCATGGCGATGTACAGATCTGGAAGACCATCCGCGGGGGCCCAGTCGCCATGACCTCCTTCGGAACGCACCTTCGAGCGTTCCCCGGGTGCCTTGAAGATGGGATTGGCTGTATCGGGAAGGCTGTCAGCGTTTCCTTTTCCATACCTGGAGACACATTCGACACCAGCTGCGATGAAGGCGTCTCCTTCACCTGCTTTGATGGCGTGTGCAGCCATTCGGATTGTCTGAAGTGAGGACGAACAGTAACGGTTTACCGTGGTCCCCGGGACATCTCCGAGACCTGCAAGGACTGCGGTTGAGCGGCCGATGTTGAAACCTTGTTCACCGCCTGGCGAACCGGTTCCCATGATCAGATCTTCGATTTCCTCTGGAGGAAGTTCAGGAACCTTCTCCAATACTTTGGTCACGATTTGTGCACTGAGATCGTCTGGCCGAATTTCGGTCATGGAGCCTTTAAAGGCTCGACCAATCGGACTGCGGGCTGTTGCAACTATGACCGGGTCGGTTGAAGCGTCGGTGCTCATGTAAGTCCCTTCATGCAGGATTAGCGAGTTGTGAAACACTACCTCCAGTTGGCAGGGAAATGTCTATTTGACGCGTACTATCCCATCGATGACTAAATCGCTGTATGCCCATGGTGTTGGTCCACCCGGAGACTTACCTATGTCCGTCAGCACTTTGAGCTTGGTGGCGGCAGCAGCTTTACTCATTTCGTTCGCTGCGTTGGTATCGGGTTGGCGAGAGCCGCAGTTTCCGGAGGCAGGGCCCGGACGCTCATTGTTGAAGGTCGATGGCCCTATTGGCAAGATTGGGTTGCTTATTGGCCGCGTTTTAGGACTGGGCCTGGTGGGGCTAGCGGTGGCAGCTAGCTTCTTTGTCGCTGATGACACAATGGTTAATATCGCGCCGAGAATCGTTTTTGTCGCGCTTTGGGTGGTTGTTCCGGTTGGGTCAGCGTTGTTCGGTGATTTATGGCGATGGTTGAGCCCTTTCGAAATTTTGGCGAGGATTGGAGAGCGATGGTCTCGCCCTGACACAGAGCGGGATTGGGGTCTACAAATTGCTGCAGCACTCCTAGGCGCTTTTTTGTGGCTGGAGTTGGCGTACCACAACCCTGCTGGGAGGACCCCACTAGCGATTTTGTTGGTTGTGTGGACTACTTGGAGTGGCATTGGGGCCCTCGTTAAGGGTCGAACATGGTTGCGTTCTCACGACCCATTGGCTGCACTAGTTCGGCTCATAGCGGCCATGTCGCCGGTACATGTAAGTAATGGCTCCCTATTTCTGAGGCGTCCGCTAGTTGGTTTAGGTCAAGTGCCGACGCAGAAAGGACTTGCCGCCCTCGTTTTGATTGTGCTGGGTGGAACCTCTTTTGATGGTCTTTCCCGCACGGCCTGGTGGGAACAGATTGTCGGTGGTCGAGTTGGTTGGAACGCGACAGTGATTAACTCCGTCGGACTGATTTTCTCAATGGCGCTAGTGACCGCTTTGTTTCTGGCGTGCGTTCGGTGGATGCAACGCAGAGACGAGAATGTTGATGCTGACTTCGAAGACGGGTTCGCGCTTTCGTTGGTGCCGGTGGCAGTCGGTTACGCCGTTGCTCATTACATAGGTATGGCTGTTTTCGAAGGTCAACAGTTGCTCATTCAGTTGAGCGATCCGCTAGATCAGGGATGGAACTTGTTTGGTAAGGCCAATGATTACGTGGATTATCGCGTGATGAGTCCGACAGCGATGGCGGCAATTCAAGCGCTGGGCATTGCGGGCGGTCATCTTGCAGGTGTGATAGTCGGACATGACCGCGCCCTTGCGACCTTGCGCAAGAAAGATGACGTCACTGGGCAAGTTCCACTGGTGGTGCTTCTTGCCTCATTGACGGCAATAGCGTTGATACTTTTAGTTGAGGCGTAGCTATTGGAATTTCTAGCTACGGCTCTTGAGTAGCTGGCCTACAGGACAACGAAACCGCTGCCCGTGAAGTGGTTTAGGCGTCTTGAAGAGCTCGCCATACGGCCTGCGGAGTGCAAGGCATATCGACATGATCAATTCCGAGGTGTGCGACAGCGTCGCATACGGCGTTATGAACAGCCGGAGTGGAGCCGATTGTGCCGGATTCGCCGATTCCTTTGGCACCCAAGGGGTTACGAGGGCTCGCGGTTTCGGTGTTTGAAACCTCAAAGCTAGGAAGTTCCGCAGCTGATGGCATGAGATAGTCCATCAAGGTTGTCGTGACCGGGTTGGCATCCTCGTCGTATTGGACGTGCTCCCATAGGGCTTGCGCGATTCCTTGTGCGATGCCTCCGTGCTGCTGGCCGTTTACCAACATTGGGTTGAGGATCGTGCCGCAGTCGTCAACGGCTACATGTCGCAGCAGTTCCACATGGCCGGTTTCGCGATCTATCTCCACGACTGCCACGTGTGAACCGAACGGGTACGTTGCATCGGTTCCATCGAAATCAAGCTCATGGGCCAAACCGCCTTCGATTTCTTGCTCAACAGCGGCTGTTGCGAGGTCGGCCCAGCTAATCGACTTCGCTGGCACACCAGCGACTTGGAGAGCACCTTCACCAACGACGATGTCGTCGGCGCTTGCTTCTAAGAGGCTGGCGGCTAGTTGTTTACCTTTTTCCAGAACAACTTGTGATGCTTCATAGATTGCTGAACCGCCCGCTTGGAGCGAACGCGAACCCATTGTTCCGGAACCTCTTGCTACCTCTTCGGTGTCAGCGTCAACATGGGTGACCTGATCCATTGCAATTCCGAGCACGTCGTTGACGATCATCGAGAAGGCAGTGTCGTGACCTTGGCCGTGAGAGCTGGTCCCCACCTTGATCGTCGCGGAACCATCATCATTAATTTCGCAGCTTCCGTACTCGACGTGTAGTCCGATGGGCGCGGTGACTTCAACGTATGAGGACACTCCTATACCAAGCATCATTGGGTCATTGGCCTCGCGTCTCCGAGCTTGTTCGGCTCTCAGATCGGCATAACCGGATGCTTCAAGAACGGCGTCTAGTGAGCGCTCGTATTCGCCTGAATCGTAGTTGGCGCCAACCAGGGTGGTTAACGGGAAAGCATCAGGCTGGATGTAGTTCTTTCGACGAAGTTCGGCCGGGTCCATTCCGATGGCGTTTGCAGCCTTATCGAGGATTCGTTCAACCATCTGAGTGGCTTCTGGCCGGCCTGCTCCGCGGTACGCACCGATGACTGTGGTGTTCGTTAACACTGACTGTGCGAAGAAGTCGATGGCCGGTATGTCATAAACTGCTTGACTTAATTGCATTGTCAACATTGGCAAGATGGCGCCGATAGCGGGGTAAGCACCTGCGTCGGCTACCACCCTCGCTTTGAGCCCCACAATTGATCCGTCGTTGTTCACGCCCAAATCGGCGGTCATAACCATTGCTCGTCCTTGAGCCATCGAAAGCATGTTTTCGCCGCGCTGTTCCGTCCACCGAACTGGTCGAGCGAGTTCTTGTGCCGCTTTGCCACAGAGGATGAACTCGATGTACAGGCCGGCTTTGGGACCGAAGCCTCCTCCAACCCATGGAGCGACTACTCGGAGGTTTTCCGGTTCCATGCCGAGATTCGGTGCAAGACCGTCGCGCAGGCCATGTGCAGCTTGCGTCGAGGCGTAGAACGTCATTGAATCGCCCTCGGGAATTGCTACACATCCGTTTGGTTCCATAGGAACACCCGCTAAACGTTGGGTAACTATTCGTTCGCTTACAACAGCGTCGGCCCCTTCTGTGACATCAGGGCCATCGTATTCGTTTCCTATAGCGAAGCAGACGTTGTTCTCTGCTCCTTCCCAGAGAATATCTGCGTCGTCTGCGAGAGCGGCTTCAATATCGGCATTTGCAGGCAGCGGTTCGTAGTCAACGATGACTTGCTCCGCTGCGTCAACGGCCTGTGAGTGGGATTCCGCGACGATCGCAGCGATGATGTCGCCCACAAACCTCACTCGGCCGACGGCCAGAGGCGGGCGGTTCATGGAAGGGTCCATAAATTCTGATTGGTTGACCGCAGGGATTTCCAAGTTTTCGGAGGTATATACCGCTAATACACCTGGCATGTTGACGGCTTCGCTGGTGTCGACTTCTAGAAGTGAAGCGTGCGCCATAGTGGAACGTACAAACACAATCCGAGCTGCATTGATGTCTAGGTCATCTACGTAGTGATTAGACCCGGTTAACAATCCCGGATCTTCTTTTCTTGTAACTGCATTGCCTAAAATTGAGCCTTGTGCGGCCATGTTGATCCCCTGAGTTTTCGTGCTTGTTGCAGAGCAGCAATGAGACTACACCGAGGCGTGGCCCCAATTAGCATCGAGGGTGTTTTTGCCTGACCTAGTGGGCTTTGAAGAGTCAGTCCTGGTTCGCGAACCAATTGTTGAGTAGTTCTGCTGCCTGGGTTGGATCTTCGCACATCCACCAATGGCCGAGTCCTTCAAGAACGGCTATTTCTGCTTCGCATCGCTCGGCGGCGTTGCGATGGAGGGTTTCTCCGCCGGTGTAGGAATCTTCGGTAGCGAAAATGCAAAGACCGGGCCTTTGCGCCGCTCTGGGAAGGTCATCGCCCAGTTGGCCGACAACTGGTTGAGCTGCGCTTCGGTACAGTCCGAGAATGGCTCGGCCCATGTCGTCGTTGATCCAAGGAGCGACTTTTCCAGCTACAGCCTCACCCATTCCCAGTTGACCAAAAACGGCTGCTTTATCGGCATTGGGTAGATCTATGAGTGATCCGACGGCTGCTTCTCCATCTGGTCCTTGCCAGCTTTGTGCGGCGTCGTGCCAGACATAATCATGGTTGAAGATGCCGATGATGTCGGTGCACCACGAGCGGATCAGGTCTGGTCGGGTCATCGCGAGGCGGACCACATGGCCTCCACCCCAATCGTGTCCCACTAAATCAATGGGTCCGTCCAACTTCTCAAGTTCAGCTTCAAGCCAATGAAGATATCCGTCGCTTGTAATGTCGAAATCTTGGGGGAGAGTGCTGCCGAAGCCAGGCGGGGAAAGGGCGATGACGTCGTCTCTTCCGAGTTCAGTCCGTAGAGGACCCCATATTGCATCGGTTTCGGGATTCCCGTGAACTAATACGACTGACATTTGCACTCCCTTACATCAAGAAGCATCGTAAACCCAATCGTTCAGTTTTTCGGTCGGTCTTTAGCTAGATCTTCGACCACTTCGGCGGAAGGCAGAGCTGCCAAGACTTCAGGATTGGTGTAGATCTTTCGGTTTCGAGAGCCGCCCCCGACGATTACTTTCGAACACTCCACCACTCGACTGTCAATCCATATGGGCAGGGATGGAGGGAGACCAAATGGCGTCACTCCCCCCAAGGTCATTCCAGTAAGTTCAACTGTTTCATCTGGAGAAGCAAATGATGCTTTCTTGACACCCAATTTTCGGCGGACTTGTTTGTTGACGTCCACTTGGGTAGTTGCTAGTACAACGCAGAGAGCGTAGATACGTGGTTCACCTTTGCCGACTACCAAAATCGCGTTTGCACTCTCATCCAGTCGGTATCCGTAGTGCTCACAGAACTGCGCAGTATCGGCGAGTTCAGGTGCACATTCGACGATCTGATAATCGGCCCGCATTTCCTCCAGAATCTCGACGACCGAGTCTGCCATAGCTAGTTATCGCTGACGTTTCGTCGTCCGCGAACGACTTCAGTTGCTACAACATCAACTGCCTGTAACGACTGGGTGACAACTACTCCATAGTCGTTTCGCGCCGCTTCTGGAGATACCACTCCGTCTTGAACGTCGCGTAATACCAAATCTGGATCGCGATGGAATGGGTCGCCCCATCCTCCTCCTCCGGGCGTTTCGGCGATCATTCTGGCTGGGCCTAATTTAGTGACACCGTATTTAGGAGGGACAAAGGTCGGACCGTCAGCCTCTTCGTTTGTTGGCGCTATCCATTCAAATCCGACACCTCCAGTGCCTCCACCTTCGACACCATGTCCGCTGGGTGTGTCGAGACCCTCGGCTCTAAACGACCAAATGGCAGGTTCGAGAATGTCTGCCTCGTAGCGAACTCCTGTGCCGCCTCGCATCTGCCCCGGTCCGGCGTTGTCGCAACGTTGTTCGTGTCGGATGTAGCGAACGGGGTAATGCTGTTCATGGAATTCGAGGTTGGGGATGTCTAGCCCTCCCAAGCTGATGAGGTGACCCATTTGAGCGAATCCGTCTCGCTCTGCTGTAGCTCCCGGGGTACCCATGGCGTGCCACTGATACATCACCCACGTTGACCCATCATCTCTTCGGCCAGCGACGTGGCCGTGCATCGTTTTTGACCACCCAGCGCAGGCCCGCGTGGGGTCAGCGGCTGCTAATGCTTGCCAAACGGCAATAACGATCTCATGCGCTACGTACACCGTGTTCATGGTCATTGGGGCAGGGGGCAAAGCGTTGATTATTGAGCCTTCAGGCGCGTGGATGGTGAGGCACCGGTATGTGCCTTCATTTCGAGGGATGCTGGTATCAAAAAATGAAGAAATGGCTAGATACACCGAGGAATATGTATTGGCCAGTGAACTGTTTTTGAATCCTTCGATTTGAGGGTCAGTACCAGAGAAATCGACGACTATCTCCTCGCCGGTGACGGTCAGCTGGACCCGCACAGCAATGTCTACTTTGCGGAAACAGTCGTTGTCTGTGTGATCCTCACCGAAGTAAGTACCGTCGGGGAGATCCCTCACCGCTGATCGCATTCGTCGATCTGCGTGATCGAGAACGCCATCCAGATATGAGAGATACGCATCCACTCCCAGTTCGCTAGCTAGCGCTACCACCCGCTCACCGCCGATTTGGGTCGAACCCATCATTGCCAAGAGATCACCATCAAGCAGTTCGGGTGTTCTGCAATTAATCAATAACAGTTCCCACAGATCCTCTCGTACGCGGCCTTCTTCAACTAGACGCATCACCGGAAGACGGATCCCTTCTTGCCAAATTTCGGTGGCTTCAGGATTGTATGTGCCAGCTAGGCCTCCGCCGATGTCAGATTGATGGGCGCGGTTGCAGCAAAAGCCCACAAGAACAGGGTCGTCATTGCCGACAAATATTGGTCGCGCGATTACCCAGTCAGGTAGATGGTTGCCACCGGCTACATAGGGATCGGAGAGCAAAAACACATCCCCAACGCGAAGATCGTGACCGTACTTCTTTAGCAGTGCTCGGACAGCGAAGCCGCCGCCGCCGGTGTGGATTGGTATCCCGTCTGCGTTTGCAACCAAAGTGCCCTCTGGAGTAGTCACGAAACAGCTGAAGTCGTGACTTTGACTGAAGATTGTGCTCCGAGCCGTTCGGGTCATTACCCAACCCATATGACGGCTTATTTGATCGAGACGGTTCTGCATTAGGGCTAACACGACTGGATCGAGTTCATCTGAGCGTTGTTTCAGCGAGTCGTCGGTTTGAGCGACCTCAATGAGGAAGTCGCCCGAATCATCGACGCGTAAGACGTCACCGGGTCGCGCCACGACTGTGGTGGTGGTCTCCTCGATCAAAGCCGGACCTTGGAAGTTGTCTCCAGGGCGAAGGAGCGCTCCGTCGTAGATAACTGTTTCTACCCAACCGCTGCCAGGGAACCAGACCGAGCGTCGATCGATAGGTTCAGGTAGCCCATCAGATGACTCACCCGCAGCCATCTCAACTTCGCCTGTAGAGCCCCGCGCTGTTAGTCGTTGCGAGGAAATCATTATGGTGCCCTCATCTTGAGCATGGCCGTACAGACGCCGGTATTCGTCTTCGAACGCTGTTCGTATAGCGTTCGGGTTGAAGTCACTTCCGTCGACTGGCACCCGAATGCTCCACAGTTGTCCCGGGTGATGCAACTCGAGTTCGTAGGTGAGAGCGATCTCTGAATCGGTGAATCCCTCTCTGGCCATTACAGCGACCGCTTGTTCTCGCAGAGAATCAAATCCCCCGATGACAGTGCTTGAGGTCAGATCGTCTAACGAACCCAACAAAAATCGGGTGAAGTCTTGTCTGACATCGGCATGAAGCATGCCGATCGCGCATAGAGCGCCGGCGTCACGAGGCACGTGCACCCGAGCGCACCCTAATCCTGCAGCGACACTCCCACCGTGCATCGGCCCGGCGCCTCCCGCGGCAACCAGCGTGAAGCGCCGTGGCGAAAAGCCACGTTCAATTGAAATGTGTTCCACGGCGCTCAATAGATGCTGTTCAACGAGTTCAATAATTCCAGCGGCTGCATCTTCGACACTCATACCCAACTTCTGAGCTACATGGGTATTGATCGCCTCTCGTGCTGCATCCAAATCGAGATCTAAGGTCCCGCCGGCTGATTTTCCAGGGCGTAGCCGGCCGAGAACGAGATGGGCGTCTGTAACGGTCGGCAACGTGCCTCCTGCCCCGTAGCAGGCAGGTCCTGGGTCTGCGCCGGCGCCTTCTGGACCCACAAACAAAAGGCCCGCGTCATCGACTCCAGCTATTGTGCCGCCGCCCGCGCCAATGGTGTGAATATCGATGGCTGGGGTGGAGACGTGATATCCAGCGATATCGACGTCATCTCGTGTCGCGACTTCGCCATTGGACATCAGTAGAACATCGCATGAAGTGCCTCCGATCTCCATAGAAATCAAGTTGCCTTTGTCCTCTTCTGCTACTCCCGCTTTGTCTACTGAACGGCGATACAGGTTGAGGGCACCGACCGCAGCGGCTGGTCCACTAAGTAAAAGATTTACGGGTTTGTTTGCTAGTTGATCAACAGACGCAGCTCCGCCATTGGATTGGACCAACAAGATGGGACGCGAAAGGCCTTCCGCTTTTAATTCGGCGTCAAGAGAACGCAGATATTTGACGATTCGAGGAGATAGTGCCGCGTTGACGACTGCGGTGGAGCTTCGCTCATACTCGCCCATGAGAGGTGAAACCTCGGCAGAACGGGTAACCCATTGCTCCTCGATGGCTTGGGCTAGCTCTTCTTCGTGGCGATCATCAACGAAACTATTCATCAGCGCGATGGCGATGGCTTCAACTCCATGCTCTCTGAAATCATCGAGAATCTGCGCGACCGGCGAAAGATCAAGCGGCTCATGCTCACTTCCATCTGCGTCAATTCGCCCGGCAACGGAGCGGCGAAGGTAACGAGGAACCAGGACTGGTGCGTAGGGTTCTCGATGGTTCCACTGATCGGAACGCAAGCCACGGCGGATCTCAATTGTGTCCCGAAATCCCTCAGTGGTGATTAGCCCTACCTTTGCCCCTTTGCCTTCGAGCATCGTGTTCGTCGCAATAGTCGAACCGTGAACGAATAACGAGCACTGACTGAGAATCTCAGATTTTGGTAGACCTAAATCCACGGCGATGCGTTGCACCGCGGATAGAACCCCGGCGCTGGGGTCTGAAGGCACAGAGGGAACCTTCGCCACCCAGGCTTGGCCCGTAGCGTCAGCGAGTACAAGATCGGTAAATGTTCCCCCGACGTCAACTCCGATACGCCAAGGAGCCACTGGTCGATTTGTTGTGCTGGGAGCTGTTTCAGACTGAGTCATAGGTATTGATCATCGCGCGCATCAACCTGCGAGACTATTGAAATGTTAAACAACTACCCGGCAGCGACATCTCGTTCAGCTGAACTTCACCAGCGCGGCAAGTCGGTAATCCCAGATGGAGTTTCGCGGTCAACGGTCATAGTTCGACCCCACCCCATATATGTGGAACATGGTGAAGGCGCTTGGATCACCGACGTTGACGGAAATCGTTACCTGGATTGCAACAACAACTTCACCTCCATAATTCTCGGCCACGCGGATCCAGAGATAGAAAATGCTGTTCGCAAACAGCTATCTAACGGAACTGCCTTCTCGCTGGCAACTGAGGCTGAAATTCAACTTGCTGAACTCCTTTGCAGCCGAATATCTAGCTGCCAACAGATCAGGTTTTGCAATTCGGGCACCGAAGCAGTGATGGGAGCAATCAAAGCCGCTCGAGCTTTTACCAATCGACCTGCGATTATCAAAATAGAGGGCAGCTACCACGGCACCTATGACCATGCAGAGGCAAGCCTGGGATCGGATCCATCAAATTGGGGCACACCAGACCAACCCATAACCATTCCTTACTCAACAGGAACGCCGGACTCCTTAGTGGAGGAGGTCGTCGTGGTCCAGTTCAACGACGTCAGTGGCGTGACCGAAGCCATACACAGAGTTGGACCTCGATTAGCAGCTGTGTTGTTGGACCCGATGCCTTCCCGGGTTGGTATGCCAGCGATAGAGCAGTCATTCATAGAAGCAATCAGGACTGGTACAAGAGAAGTTGGGGCATTACTGATTCTCGATGAAGTGATTTCGTTTCGGCTAGCGCTGGGTGGAGCTCAGTCGCTCCACAACATAGAACCGGACCTAACTGCCCTAGCCAAGATCATTGGAGGAGGCTTTCCCGTTGGGGCGATAGGTGGAAGATCAGACGTCATGGATGTGTTTGCCGCGGTCAAAGGCAACCGAGCCGCCGTTCCCTCGGGAGGTACCTTCACTGCGAATCCCATCACAATGACAGCGGGCTTCGCATGTATGGAACAGCTCCACCAATCGAGTTTCGAGCGTCTAGACCAAATAGGAACTCAAGTGCGGGAAGGACTAGCCGCAGTGTTCGCGAAACGGTCACTTGATTGGCAAGTCACCGGCGCAGGTTCGCTGTTTCGCGTGCATCCTCACCAAAGAGTTGTAAATACCTACCGAGACGCGCATCTAGACAGCGACGAAGTAGCTCTAATGGAGTCCTTCCAACACCGGTTACTTGAACGCGAGGTCTACTTCAGCGGATATGGAATGGGCTGCTTGAATCTCGCTACCTCGGACAAAGACATCCAGCACCTTCTCAGTGCTGTGGAAGAGGCTCTTGGAATAGTCGCCGGTCAATAGCCACTACGGTCTCTCTATGTCTAGTGACCTAATGCTCAAAACCGCCGAGGAGTTATCTGAGCTCATAAGGACCCGAACGGTTAGCTCCCGAGAATTGCTTGACGAGGCGGTCGCTCGGTATCAGGCGTTCAATCCACAAGTCAACGCCATTACCGAACACAAGATCGAAGAAGCCCGAAAAGCTTCAATGAACGCGGACGAAGCCACCGCTCGCGGTGATTCCATCGGAGTTCTACACGGGCTACCAGTGACGATCAAAGAGGCGTATGACTGGATAGGTACTCCTTCAACATGGGGAAACCCCCAGTGGATCAACAACTTCCCGGAGTGCAACAGTCCTTCAGTTGAACGACTGCTAAGCGCCGGAGCGATCATCTGGGCCAAAACCAATGTCCCATTCATGCTGGGCGACTGGCAGTCCTTTAACGACATCTACGGTTGCACCAACAACCCGTGGGACCTGAACCGAACTCCTGGAGGGTCATCAGGCGGTTCTGCTGTATCGCTCGCTACTGGAATGTCAGCGTTGGAAATCGGTAGCGATATCGGAGCCTCAATACGAAATCCGGCGCACTATTGCGGTGTGTTCGGTCATAAACCAACGATGGGTCTCATACCTCAAACGGGTCACACAGCGCCTGGATTTGAAACCGAAGTTGACATCGCTGTGATGGGTCCCCTTGCGCGCAGCGCTAACGACCTCGACAGGGCGCTGTCGGTTCTTGCTGGACCAGATGGTTTCGACGCCACTGCATACACCGTGCAGCTTCCCGAAGTAGATCGAAAAAGACTTGAGGATTATCGAGTGGGTGTGCTCTTGGACACCACAGCCTGCGTGACTTCAAAATCGTTGATAGGGCATCTGCAAGACACAATTGATTCTCTTGCGAGTCGAGGTGTGAACGTTTCTGACGCTGTTCCCGATATCGACCAAAACGAATTCTTCGAGAACTACTTACTGTTACTCAGAGCAGCAAACGGGGTATCGATGAGCGACGAGGCATTCAATAAGGCCCGAGCTGGTCATGAAGGATGGGAGCGAGGCGAGCGAAGCTACAGAAACCTTGTCGATCACGCAGCACACATGACGCATCGAGAGTGGTTCGCTCTTGACCAACAACGTGACGGGTACCGCAGAGCCTGGGCAGAGTTTTTCGACGACTTTGATCTTTTGCTTTGCCCTGCTGCTGCGTCGACTGCATTTGTGCATGATCACGAGGGAGAACGCCCCGATCGAACTATTGACATAGAAGGCTCGCAAGAGCCAGTTGTCGATCAGCTGTTCTGGGCTGGTTGGAGTTGCAGTGTCTATCTACCGAGCACCGTCGCACCGATAGGGTTGCTTGATGATTTGCCCGTAGGCCTGCAAATAGTGGCACCGCACCTACACGACAGACGTTCGATACATTTCGCGTCACTCGTGGAGCGCGAATTGGGAGGATTTGTTGCCCCGCCTGGATATGAGACAATTTGACGCCGACCGGCAAAGCGGACTGGCTTCTGGCAGGCTGTTAGATCGTGGACGACCCAATTGATGACCTGCTCGCAGTGCTTTCGCTTACCGAAGGCAACAACTCGACCTTTACCGGACTCGGATCAGGTCACGACGAATTTGGTTTGTTCGGTGGACATCAACTGGCCCAAGCGGTCATAGCTGCATATCGATCCGTTGATGCTGAACGTCGACTTCACTCTCTTCACGCCTTCTTCTTGCGTGGAGGTGACGGTAAACAAACCATCACCTATGAGGTAGAGAACATTCGTGACGGACGCGCGTTTTGTCAACGAAGAGTGAACGGCTTACAGAACGACAAACAGATTTTCGATCTCACGGCGTCATTTCACACCCCAGAAAGTGGATCAGGTGAAATAAATCCAGCCTGGCCCCAAGGTGTGCAGCCGCCCGACGATCTCCCAACATTTGAAGAATGCATGGAGGAAGTAGGTCCTATATTCGGACAAGAATGGTCAGAAGGAGTCCGCCCCGTCGAATACCGAATTGAACATGCTCCCTGGGCGCCTAATGGTCCCTCAGAGCAAGGAGGTATCAATTTTTGGTTTCGCGCCCGGCAGCCTTTACCCGACGATCCCCAAACCCACGCCGCGATCTTGGCGTACATGAGTGATGACTGCGTCGCCGACACCCTTCTGGTGCCATATGGAAGGACTTGGGGGACTGAAGGAACGATATTGGTGAGCCTCGACCATTCAATGTGGTTTCACTCCGATGCTCGTGTAGACGACTGGATCTATGTCGAACAATGGCCAGTTTCAGCTTCTGGAGCCCGAGGCCTAGCGCAAGCGCGCATGTGGCAAAACGAACGGCTGGTTGTCTCCGTTGCCCAAGAAGCGCTGACTCGTTTCTAAGTCGTCGAATTGGCGTGCAAGAACCAACTGCGCAACGAAGTGACTACCGCTTCTAACGAGTTGAAGCACCCAAAGTGGTCCGAATCGTCAAACGGCTCCATCACCCCCAGAGGCAAATGGCTAGCTATCGCCGGCGCCGCGGTAGACGGACGGTCTGCACCGCGCGCCCCATAAGCAACTAAAACGCCCATGGTGATCTGCGGTACACGCTCCCAGCCATCCTGAAGAAACTGTTCAAATGCTCTCGATTCCAGAAGGGGATTGCAAGCCAACTCAACTGAACCATCGGCAAGGTCGATGAAACCATGATCGACGTATGCTTCTAGACACTCTGGATGCAATTCGTCCAAAGGCGGTCGAGAGCCGTAGCGATCAAGTGCATCTTTCCGAGATGGGAACACCGAACGTCGCCGCTTCGTGGCTTCAACGAAATCAAAGGCGCCCTCAGGACGGTCTTCTGTGCGCTCAAAAATTATGGGTTCATATACCCAAGCACGCTCAAACGCTTCGGGGCGAGCGAGGCTCGCCAAAAGTCCCGTCGCACCGCCCATCGAATGTCCCACTACCCAAGCGTCTCGTAATGCGAACGCATCAATGACTGAGACAATGTCGGCAACCATCCGGTGATCAAAAAAGTTGACGTTTTCTGGGTTGGTTGTTGCCCCGTGAGCACGCAAGTCAACGCAAATAGCGCGGAACTCTTCTCCTAGCCGTGTAATCACCGGCTCCCACATTCGTGAAACTAAACCGGTTCCGTGAATAAATACCGTGGGGCGTCCATCTCCGCCGTAATCATGCACAGCGACTTCAACCTGATCTTCAGATGAAACAAAAGTTGTACTTGGCGTCAGCATCGTATTGAGATCCTCAAGCGACAATGTTTTGAGTGTGTAGATCTTGAATTTGATTCTGGCTGAACCCAAGTTCACCCAAGATTTCGTCAGTGTGCTCACCTTTACTCGGTGCATGTCGATGCAAGCCGGCAGGAGTACCACGAAACCTGACTGGTGATTTGACGGTTCTTATGGGTCCGGCGGCAGGGTGGAGTTCGCTGACGATGATGTCGTTGTGGAGCACTTGAGGATCATCAAAAATCTCCTGTCGAGAGAGCACTCTGGCACAAGGAACATCGGCGTCTTCTAAAGCTGAGAGAGCATCTGCAGTCGAGAAATTCTGAAGGATCGCCGCAAATTCCGATCTCTGAGCAGCAGCGTTTTGTAGCCGAGCGTCTCGACTAGCAAACCGAGGATCCTCAGCTAGTTCAGGCCTCCCTAACGCCTCACAAGCGCCTTTGTACTGTTCGAAGTTCACCCAATTTGCCGCAATCTGACCGTCTGCTGTGTCCCATGGCTCATACCACTCGCTGTATGTGGGAGCGGGTTCACCTTCAGGAAGCGATTCGTTCCAAAAGACCTCTAACCACATCCAGTGAAGCATTGCGTCGAGTAGCGCTATCTCAATGTGCTGGCCTCCCGCTCCATTTGATCTTGCCACTAACGCCGCAAGTACTGCATTGGCACCTGCCATAGCAGTTTGCTTGTCGGCCACCACAGCTTTCACGTAAGTGCCGTTTTGGGCTTCCGCCATTCCTGAGATCGCCTGAATGATTGGGTCGTACACAGGTCGGTCCACGTAGGGCCCATCTGCGCCGAAGCCTGACACCGACAGATAGATCAAATCCGGGTTCGCACTAGAGAGATCTGGGTAGGCAATCTTTAGCCGTTCTGCCACACCAGGGCGAAAATTTTGGATGAAGACGTCTGCCTCGGAGACGAGTTGCATCAGAATGTCGCGACCCACATCAGATCTGACATCGAGATCCATGCCCCTTTTGTTCCGGTGCATGTGAACCCAGCACCCGGACTGATCGCCGCTGGTCGCCCCGGTCATTCGCATCACATCAGGAGTGCCGACCTTCTCGATGAAGACCACATCAGCACCAAATTCGGCGAGCCAGGAACTCACCCACGGGCCAGCGACAGCGCTTGACACATCAACAACCTTGATTCCAGCCAAAGGACCGTTGTTGTTATCGTTTCGCTCTTCCACAGCCTCAATCTCCAGAAATCGGATGTCTCATGATGAAATCCATAGCAGCCCGATTCCAACCCGCTGGGTCATGGGCATTGACTGCATGGGAAGCTGATAATTCAACAATCTCGACCCCAGTAATTTTCTTCACCTGAGGTAAATGGCGTTGAAAACGTTCCTCCTCGACCCCATTTGTGAACAAAACCGGTGCCGTGATCTTTTCTAACGAATCTCCCAGAGGAAGCGCATAATTGGTCACACGGAAAGAAGCTGAAATGCCAGCGGCAGTGTGTTCGCTGAATTCATTAGCCAACAGTTTCAGAGTTGACGCAGCGATGCGTTTCGAACGACCAGGGTTGACCCAACTGTCACGTAAACACTCCACCCCTTCCTCGTCGACCTGGTCAGCGATCTTGCTCACCATGGTTCGGTTGCGTTCTTGCCACTCGTTTGGCTCAGCGAACCCAGATGCCGAGTTGGTGATGATGAGCCCTGCCACCCGGTCGGGGTGGCTCACGGCGTAGTGCATCACTAAAGCAGCTCCCATGGACTGGCCAACTAGCCAAATTTGTTCGACCTGTAGTTCTTTGCGGATGTGTTCGAACTCCTCGACATAGCCGTCTGGTTCGTAGCGCTTCGGTTCCTCAGGGCTGGGAGACTTTCCGTGGCCCCACAACTCAACCACTACCGGTCTGCAAACGGTCTGCAAGGCGGAAATGTTGTCGCTCCAATAGGACCGACTACCCAATGCACCGTGAACTAAAAGAGCTACTGGGCCGACTCCATTGTGGACCACTTTGTGTAAATGTTGATCGGACACTAATAGCCATCATGCACCGAAAACAAACACCCTTGCTTTCTTTCTGTCTAGGTAACTGATCTTCGCGGAGAGCCCGGGGATTGCTCATCGCCTGAGAGTTCTTTGAGTCCAAAACCTGCATGAACAACTAAGACGCCGAGAACCATACATCCGCCGATTACCGCTCGAAGCGAGATATCTTCACCCACCACCCACGCAGCAAAAACTGGGCTCAAAGCGGTTTCCCCTAACAGCAAAAGTGCTGTTTCCGGGCTTGGTAGCAGGCGCCCGCCCAAAGTAATGAGAGCCATCGCGACAGGCAAAATGATCAGGCCTAGCAAGAGCATCAAAGCGAAATCTTTGCCTGACAGCGCAGCATCGGTTCCGATTAGGGCCAAGGTGATGCACCCGAGAAATCCGCCACAAGCGGCAGTGGGAACCATATCGAGGTGCTTATTCACGCGGATGATCGTTAAGTTGGCCGAAAAACCGAGGGAACAGCAAAGTGCGAATAAGTTCCCATCGCTCATTAGCCCACCTGAGGTTCCCCCTACAGCGATAGCAACCCCTATGAGAGCAAAAGGCATTGAAATAAGGGTCCGCCGGGCCACCGTGACCCCAACAAAAACTCTGGTCCACAGAGCAGCCCAAAATGGTGAGAGAGCCAAAATCAGTACAACGTTAGATACGGGAGCGCGGTCGACGGCGACGACAAACAAAATTGTCCCCGACCCCGACAAGACGCTGGCCACTATTCCCCAACGCCCGAGTGCTATCAACACCCCCCAAAGTTCTCCCCGATATCGCGCCGTCAGAAATATGCCGAGGGCAACACCCAACAAACCGGTACGCCACATAGCGTTTGTCATACTCGAAGCTTCGACGAGTCTGACAAACGTTGCGTCTGGGATGATCGCTGCTACCCCGAGAGAAGTGAGTAGCAACCCTCGACGATGTTCAGACCCAGCCACCCTTAAGTGCGATCCAAATGGATTGGCAACGTCTCGCGAATCAACTGATTGGTTGGATCGTAAAAACTGCGAATGCTTGGGGTGACGGAGCGTCGACGCGTACCAATTTCAATTTCCCATGTCGCACTATTAAGCCACGCCTGGTCAACGCCAGCGCGGTTAGTTACATATGCCATCGTGAGGCAACGATCTTCGGTGTAACTCCACATGCCCCCTGTAGTGCGACCCACATAGATGCCGTCGCGAAAGATGGGGTCATCGTGGTAACTGATTAAGTCCGAGTCTTCGACTCGAAACTGGATAAGGCGTTTGGTTCGGGGGATGTCCTTTTGTTTTAGTAATGCATCTCGTCCTATGAACCCACCTGGTTTGTCCCATGCGACGGCGAAACCGAGCCCTGCTTCCAGAGGAGTATCTTCGTCAGAAATGTCGTGCCCCCAGTGGCGGTAGCCCGATTCAAGACGCAGAGAGTTCATGGCGTGAAATCCAGCGTGACGAAGACCAACCGATTGACCCGCTTCGACGATTGACAAATAAAGCGTTTCTGCGGAGTCGGAGGGAACGTATAGTTCCCATCCCAATTCTCCGACATAACTCATGCGCAACGCCCTACAAACCGTTCCCCCAACCTCAATCTCTCGCATGCTGCCAAAAGGACAGTGTGCGTTGGATAAATCGGCATCGGAAATACTTTGGAGCAGATGGCGAGAAGATGGACCCATGACGCCGAGGACACTCCAGTGCTCGGTGATATCTGAAATCTCCACATTGCGTTGTCGGCAGGCACGCCGTAACCATGCCCAATCACGAGTTTGGGAAGCGGCGCTAGTGATCACCCAAAATTCGTCTTCGCTGAGGCGGGTGACGGTTAGATCGGCTTCGATGCCGCCTCGATCATTAAGCCACTGGGTGTAGACGCCGTGACCGGGATCGACGGCTATCGCATTAGAACTTAACTGCTCAAGAACTTCGAGGGCTTCTGGACCCCGGACAAAAAACTTGGCGAAAGAACTTTGGTCGAAAAGCCCAACGGCGTTTCGCACGGCATCACATTCGGCACCCGTATTTTCGTGCCAGTTTTGTTTTCCGTAGGAGTACTCGTATTGAGGGTCTTGGCCTTCGCGAGCGAACCAATTTGGGCGTTCCCATCCGGCGGTCTCACCAAAAACCGCTCCTGCGGCGGCCATGGCATCATGTAGCGCACTTTTTCGCACTCCTCGAGCTGATTCGTACTGACGGAACGGCCAGTGCATTGCGTAAAGAAGCCCCAACGACTCCGAAATTCGATCCTCGAGGTAGGAACGATCGTTTTGAAAGGGGAAAGACCGACGGATATCGACTCCCGATAGGTCCATAGGGGGATGCCCGTCGACGATCCAATCGGCCATAACCCAACCCGCCCCGCCGGCAGTTTGAATGCCTACCGAATTGAAACCGGCCGCGACAAAGCATCGGTCAACTTCAGGTGCTTCTCCTAGGTAGAAGGTGCCGTCTGGAGTGAAGGCCTCAGGTCCGTTGAAGAACAATTGCAAACCAGCGTCCGCTAAAGAAGGCATTCGATGACAGGCCGCCTCGAAGATGGGTCCTATATGGTCCCAGTCTTCGGGCAAGGTGCCGAAACAAAAATCACGAGGAATGCCATCAAGATTCCAAATTTTTGCTTTGGGTTCGAAAAATCCGGCCATGATCTTGCCGGTCTCTTCTTTGAAATAGGTGTAATTGCTCGGATCCCGAACAATTGGCATGCCTCGTTCCGCTCCGTCGAGAGGCTCAGTCACTATGTAGAAGTGTTCGCAGGCTTGGAGAGGCACGTTGACGCCGATTGTTTCAGCGAGGTGGCGTGTCCACATTCCAGCCGCCATGACAACTGACTCGGCGAGAACAGTCTGACCTTCCTCTGTCTCTACGCCGATACAGGCATCACCTTTTTTAAGCAGCCGATCCACAGCAACTCCTTCAACGACTCTGGCTCCGCCGCTGCGGGCGCCCTTAATCAAGGCCATGGTCGTATCCACAGGTGATGTTTGCCCGTCTTTAGGAATGAAGAGGGCGCCGACCAGGTCGTCTGTGCGCAAGAGCGGCACCTTTTCACTTAGCTCGTCCATACCGATTTCCCGAATGTCAACTCCAACGGTTGACGCCATCGAAATTCCCCGACGCATCTCTTCCCAACGCTCACGATCCGAAGCAACCGAAATCGAACCGGGAGATCTATACCCTGTCGCTTGACCAGTTTCATCTTCCAGCTCTTCGAACAAGCGTGTTGAGTACGTCGCTAATTTGGTGAGGGAATGGGTCGATTTGAGTTGGGAGACTAAACCTGCGGCGTGCCAGGTTGTACCACCTGTCAGCTGTCCTTGTTCTAAAAGCAAAACGTCCGAGACGCCTCTTTTGGTCAGGTGATAGGCGATACTCGCGCCGATGATGCCGCCACCGACAACGATTACCTGGGCTCGGTCCGGAAGCTCAACAGTCATGGTTCGGTAAATCTAGACGCATCTTTCAATGCCGGCGGCACTTCTCGACGCGCTGCCTGTCCAACAGCGCGAAGATGTACGTCACTGCTGTGGGGGATAGGAAACATTAGATGAAACTGGACTTGAATGGGCGAAGAGCTGTCGTGACCGGCGCCAGCCTTGGGATAGGAGCGGCGACCGTTCGACTTCTTTCAGATATGGGCGCCGAGATCGAATTTTGTGCACGTAACGAAGAAGCTGTTGAGGAGTTAGCGAGCCACCAATCAGTCAGCGGCAACCCGATCTATGGGCACGTCGCTGACATGGGGAACAAAACGTCAGTAGAACAATTTCTTTCGGAGGTCAGCGCCAGAGGAGCAGTGTCGATCTTGGTGAACAATGTCGGAGCATCCCCTTCGCGAAATTTTCAGTACATGAGTGACCAAGATTGGACTGATCTCCATGAGCTCAACCTGATGTCCGCAGTGAGATGCAGCCGACACTTCCTCGCCGACATGCGCGAGCAGCAGTGGGGTCGGATCATCATGATCGCGAGCGGCGCCGCAAAATATCCAGGAGCGGCGCTTGTGGACTATGCCGCGACCAAAGCTGCCATGGTCGCCACGGGAAAGGCGTTGGCGGGTAAATACGGCAAAGATGGTGTCTTAGTTAATTCGGTTCTACCGGGGTTAATCCACACAGCCATGTGGGATCGGGCTGCGGGAGAAGTGGCGGAAGCGACAGGAAGCTCGGCCGCAGACGTCTTGGCAAACAATTCAAAAAGCGTTCCAGTAGGGCGTTACGGAACCGCCGACGAGGTTGCCAACGTCATCGCTTTCTTGTGCAGCGACGCCGCGTCGTACGTAAATGGCGCCGCTATCGATGTTGACGGGGGTCAGGGAACCCACGTGTAACCACAGAGTGAGCGCCCGCTCTACATGCTTCGGCGCCGATGATTTTCTAGGGCGACTTCGACCATCGGACGGCGCTTTTCGTCGGTTTGTTCGATGTAGCTTCCCGGGTCTTTCTCACCCATGCGGGCAAGAACATACATGGAGTGAGCAGCCTGGGTGTGGGCGGTAAACCCCTGGGTCTCCTCAGCGTGATTGATTGCTGTTTTCATCATCCGCAACTGGAAAGGGTCGTTTTGAGCGACTCGTCGCGCCCAATCGAGGGTGTAGTCGGCGAGATCGGAAACGGGGGTTGTGTGATTTACCAGGCCTAGATCCTGCGCCTCGTTGGCATCAATGAAGCGACTTTCAAATAGCAATTCTTTGACCTTTCGAGGGTGAAGGTCCCATGGCATGCAGAAGTACTGGAAGTGGCTTCCCAGGAACATGGCGTTATTTGCGGCAAAAATGACATCCATTGCCGACGCAATCATCCAACCTCCAAAAATGCAGTAGCCCTGCACGGCGGCCACTGTTGGTTTCGGTATCTCTCGCCAACGCTTGGTATTGGCATAAAATTGCTCCCAAGTGCGGTCATACCAGCCCCGAATACCGGGCTCCCATGGTCGTTCCGCTTGATCGGTAAGTTCTTCCGCTGTGCCTAAGTCATGTCCTGCTGAGAAATGGTCGCCGGCTCCGAACAGGCAAATAGCGTTCACTTGTGGGTCTTGCGCGGCAGCCATAAAGGCCTCATCAAGTTCCTCTAACAATACGCGGCTCTGAGCGTTCCGATACTCGGGTCGATCAACAGTGACGCTTGCTACCCGGTCGGCAACCTCGTAGCGGATATAACGGCCAGCTTCATCTCGATGTTGTTCAGTCATTGCACCGTAGTAGCACGGCTCTGACCCTCGTGTGGACAACACCGTGTCGAGCCCAATGATTAGCCCAAGGCCACTAGAGAAATAGAGGAGGTTTGTTAACTGTTACTCAAAATCCAGATGGACGTTGAAAGCCACCCAACGCTTCCTGAAGGAATCGCCCAGCTGCCAAAGTTGTTCGATCCTCAAGAAATGGGCCGGCTATTTGCACGCCGACTGGTTTGCCATCAATCTGACCCACTGGAACCACAGTCGCAGGTAGCCAAGAAACTCCGGTAAGACCCATCCACTTAAGCTGATCCGAGTAGAGACGCTCTGCTCCATCTACCTCAATTGTTCTCGCAGAAAAGGGAGTTGAATGGTCGTGTCGAATCGCCTCGGTGAGAGTTACGGGCAGTAACACCACGTCGAAACGGTTAAAGAACTCCCGCCACTTGTTCCTCTGCTGTAGCCGACGTTCATGCCAACTCAGCCACTCGCGATGCCTCATTGACGCATACCAAATACCTAACTCGCCTTGAGGTTCCTCATCGCTTGCAGCTTGCTCTTCGATTTCGGAAAGTGTCCAGGTTCCAGCCTCCGCTGCCGACAACAGATGCCGGAACGTATCGACAGCTTTCTCAAAGGTGAAGTCAGGCCGAGCTTCGTAATCAACCTCCGCGCCTGCGTCCTCAAACGCAGCTGCTGCCTTGAGCAGAAGGTTCCGATAGTCAGCGCTAACCGGGGCAGTCTCTTCGTCGACCCACACTGCAACTCGGAAGTCATTAACTGCGTTGTGGCGAGCCGGTGGCAGGGTCAATGAGTACGCGACCTGGTTCCAATCATCGGGGCCAGCTAGAAGATCGAGGGCCAGCTCTAAATCGTCAACATCTCTTGCCATGGGCCCCGCTACCGCTATGTCAGCCTGGCTAAGAGTTCCTGGCATGCCCGGAATTTGCCCTAATGCTGACACAACGCCGTAGCTCGGTTTGTGGCCGCATACACCTGACCAATGCGAGGGAATACGAATAGAACCACCGATGTCTGACCCCAACTCCAGCGGTGTGTAGCCCGCTGCCAGAGCCGCCCCGGACCCACCGGAAGAACCGCCAGGAGTGCATTCAATGTCGTAGGGATTTGCTGTCGTCCCATACACCTTGTTGTAGGACTGAAGATCGCCGGCCCAAATAGGGAGATTGGTTTTCCCGTAAACGATCGCTCCCGCGGCTTTGTATCGAGCGACAGGGTCAGCGTCTTTGTCTGGAACGAGTTCTGCTAGCTCCGGTGCGCCAGACGTAGTGATCAGGCCCTCCGTTTGAAAACTGTCCTTGATTGTTATTGGCACTCCATGGAGAGGTCCCAGTTCGTCGCCCCGCGCTGTAGCCTCATCAGCCTCGTCTGCTGCCGCCAACGCCCGTTCGGCATCCAACGCAACTACCGCGTTAATGGGCCCATCAAGACGTTCAACTCGACTCAATGCCGCCTCAAGCAACTCGCGGCTGGATACCTCTTTTGAGGCAATTGACGCTGCAGTCTCTAATGCCGTGCTGTAACTGTGATCGGTCACTGTGTCCTCCGCTATGCATCGACGAATGGTCTTACGTTAATGGGTTGCGCCGGCCAGCAACCCAGAAAATCTCTAATCCCCATGTCAGAAAAACTGGGTCTGGTTTTTTGTCACGAAATAGTGAATGATCTTGTGATCAATAAGGGGGGAAATGGATGTTGGAGCCGTACCGCGTTCTGGATCTAACCGACGAACGAGGCCAACTGGCAGGCATGATGCTGGCTGACCTCGGAGCAGAAGTCATCCTCGTTGAACCACATGAAGGGTCGCGATCGCGAGCGGTGGGCCCATTTGTTGAAGGACGAGAGGGTGACTCTGAGGCTTCCTTGTGGTTTTGGTCGTACAACCGTGGGAAACGGAGCCTCACGCTTGATTTGGATACCGAAGATGGACAGTCGCGTCTAAAAGCTCTGGTCAAAGGCGCAGATGTCATTATCGAATCCTCCGACGTGGGAAAAATGGCTCGCCGGGGCCTTAGCTACGAGGAATTGTCAGCACTCAACCCTCAAATAATCTTCACCTCGATTTCGCCATATGGCCAAACTGGCCCCAAGGCATCATGGAGCGCCACCGACCTCACCGTTGCCGCTGCCGGAATGCAGATGAACTTGCAGGGCGACGACGATAGGTCGCCTCTGCGGATCCCACTTGACCAATCTTTCCTTCACGCCTCGGCCGAAGCAGGAGCTGCGACCCTCATAGCGCTGCACGAACGAAATCGATCCGGCACAGGGCAACACGTGGACGTATCAGCGCAGCAGGCTCTTACCTGTGCCGTGCAATCGACATCATTGGCACATCTATACAACGCTCAAGAAGCAGGACGTTTGAGCGGCGGAGCCAAATTAGGTCCATTCAAAATTCGCCTCCGGTCACCAGCCGCTGATGGGTACGTCTCAACGACAATTCTGTTTGGCGAAGCGGTCGGCCCATTTGGCAAACGTCTCTTCGAGTGGATTCACGCTGAAGGAGAATGCGAAGACAGTGATTTAGAAATTGAGTGGATCGACTTCGTGGACGGGGTAATGAGCGGTCAGATCCCAATGGGCGAATACGACCGCATTCAAGACGTTGCTGCAGCGTTTACTTCTAAGCGACAAAAAGGAGATCTTCTTCAAGAAGCGTTGGCGCGCCGACTTCTCATTGTGCCGATAGCGACCGTCGGCGATGTCGCCGAAGAACCTCATTACGCAGAACGAGACTTTTGGCGAGACATCGAAATTCCCGACCACGGAACCGTTTCGTTTCCTGGCCCCTCAGCAAAGATGTCCGCGACACCAATGGCGATCGACCGGCCCCCTCCCGAACTAGGCGAGGCAAATGCCGAATTTGAAGACGAAATGGCTCGAGATTTGCCACCCAACACGGCCAAATCATCTTCTGATGGAACTGCTTTACCCCTATCGGATGTGAACGTATTGGACTTGCAATGGGTTATGGCGGGACCGGCGTCAACCAGAGTTCTCGCTGACTGGGGCGCGACGGTGGTGCGTATCGAATCCTCAAACAAGGTTGAAACAGCACGCACGATCCAACCGTTCCTCAACGACGAAGGCGGAGCTGATAACGGAGGCTTGTACCAAAACATGAACGCGGGAAAGATGGGCCTCGCACTAGATATGTCGAAACCAGAGTCGAAAGACGTGATTCTTGACCTAGTGAAATGGGCCGATGTTGTCTGCGAATCATTCTCGCCAAAAGCCATGCAGAACTGGGGACTTGGTTACGACGATCTCAAAAAAGTCAACCCGTCCATCATCATGACCAGCAGTTGCCTATTTGGCCAAGACGGGCCTCTATCGAGTCTGGCGGGTTTTGGAACCATGGGAGCTTCCATGTCTGGCTTTTACGCGATGACCGGATGGCCAGACAGAGATCCCGCTGGGGTTATGGGCGCCTATACCGACTATGTCTCTCCGAGATTTTTGACGGCGGCAATTTTGGCTGCACTTGATCATCGTGACCGAACCGGGGAAGGTCAATACATCGATCTTTCGCAGGCTGAGTCCGCAATGCACTTTTTGACGCCAGCAGTGCTGGACTACCGAATCAACGGCCGGGAACCTCAACCGGTCGGCAATGATCACCCGTCGATGTTCCCCCATGGAAACTATGCATCTGACGGTGAAGACAAATGGGTCGCCATTGCGTGCGAGAGCGACGACCAGTGGAGAGCAATGTGTCACCTCATGTCGTTACCGGATCACCTTGTTGAACTCGGATCTGAACAGCGACGCGAACGTCGAGAAGAAATTGACAGCGAAATATCAGCGTGGACCTCTGAACGGTCGGGAGCAGAGGCACAAGAGTTACTCCAAGAAGCGGGAGTGACTGCCCACCGATTACAGATGTCCGATGCGCTTGCCGATGACCCTCAACTCGAACACCGACGACACTTTCGTCACGTCGATCACATGACAAATGAGAAAATGTGGGTTGAAGGAACGCGCTTCGTAATGAGCAGGTCCTCCGACGACATCACCGACGCCGGACCCAGCTACGGCCAACACACCTTTGAAGTCTTAGAGGGACTCTTGGGATACGACGCTGATCGGATTGCAGAGCTAGCCGTTGCAGGGGTTCTCGAATAACGAGGTTTAGTTCTTAGGGCGGAGTCTCTGAAGCTGCTTGACCAGTTAGTCCACGGTAATTGCGGTCGATGAACCAGCGTTGATAGTCGCCGTAGGTAGTTGGCTCATAACGGCTCGGCGTCTCAGGTGACACTGTGGTTGGAACTGGTTCAACTATGGCGTCGTCTCGGGCGCCATAGAAGAACGGCACGGCGTAGCGCTCCACCTCAGAAAGGTTGCTTGCCCGGTGAGCGGTAGAGAGGTATTTGCCATTAGTCCAACGTTTCAACATGTCGCCGCTATTCACAACAAACGAGCAAGGCACCACCGGAGGTTGCACCCAGTCGTATCCGGCTGGGCGAACCTCCAAGCCGGGAACGTCGTTTACGGGCAAGAACGTGAAAATTGAGCTGTCTGTATGGGGGGCCAACCCCCATTCGTTTTCGCTGTATTCCATGACGGGATAGTGAGACATCCGCAACGTCACGCTCGGCACGTCAAAGTCCTTGGCAAAGAAGTCAGGGTCGAGATCGAGGGAGAGAGCTAAAGGCGGTAAGAGAGAGTCCGCTAGTCGCTGCATCGACTGGATATATTTAGCAGTCAGCTCTTTGAAGCCTTGAAGATCTGGGTATTGGTTTGCTTCCCGATAACCGCCTTCATGAACGAAAAACGCCTCGTTCTGGTTGGGCTTACGTACCGCTCCCGCTATTTCGCTCGCGTAGGAGGTACCTGCCCCCATTCCGAGGTAGCCGCCGTGAGTGCGGTCCATTGTGATGCCGTCTTTTTGTTCTTGCGGCAACGAGTGGAGTGTGCGCGTTGCTTCATAAATCTGTTCGACCAATTCCCAAGGGACACCGTGGTTGATAATCGAAAAGAATCCGATTTCTTGGAGAGCTTCTTTCAGCTCGGACACCAGAGTCGCGACGCCGACTTCATCGCCGTCGAGTAGAGGCTGAAGATCAAGGACTGGAATTATCGAAGCGGAAGTCACTTTTGTTGACATAAGCCCCCCTAAGACACTCACACAAGATTAGGACAAGGAGCACCGGAGAATCTTGACGTCCTGGCTCAAGCGGGATCGATGGTCACTTCTCGTTGAGCGAACCTCCAGCCGTCGGTTGTTCGGACCAATCGGTCTCGGTAGATGCCGGTCGCTCTGAACAGCGCAGAGTCGCCTTGCCCTGCGCTGTACGCGTTCAGGTAGCACTGCATAGTCGCAGCATCGCCGTCTCCTTCAATGAGGAGGTTCCAATTCCAATGTCGAGCACGGCCTTGATTAATGGAGAAGTGTGTTTCGGCGTAAGCGCGGAGGGCGTCTTGACCTTGATGTGTCCCTCCGAGGGGAGCGTCGCCGGGAAGACCGACACAACTGAAGGTTCCATCGGGGGTGAAGGTATTCACCCAACCATCTACGTCGCCTAAGTCCACGGCAAAGTTATATCGGGCTAGCAGCTGGCGAATTTCTTCATGATCACTTGGTTCTAGAGCCATCGATGAACCTCCATTTCAGTCCTACGTTAGGGGCTTGCGGCCCGGCACGTCATCTGGCCGCGAGTTCGTGGAGATCAGCTGAAATTTCACCAACTTGTATCCGTAGCCGTTGAAGGACACTTGAGCCGTCTTTCGTGGTCTTCCACTCCCGTCGCTTCATACGTTCCAGTCGATTGCAAATAGAACCAACGACCTTCTCAATGTCCGTTGGGTCGAAGCCGCCTGCTAGAGGGTCGCCTAGATAAACGGCGGTGTCTTGCAGACGGGACCGCAGTAGGTCTAGGCGAGGTCGATTCTCTTCTCGTGTTGATCGGGGGATTCGGGGCAGAAGAGTTCGAAAGAAGTACTCAACGTCTGCTGGCGTGAGTCGGGCTAGTTCGAGGCCTTCGATATGTTCCGATCGATTCATTGGCTGCCTGTAGCGCTACTCATCTCGCAAGCTCCGCGATTTGATTCGCCGCGGCGATACCTGAGTTAAACGCACCTTCTACTTTGGGACCGTTGAATGCTTCCCCGGCCACGACCAGTCGGGGTTTTTGCCCCCAAGTCACTGACGACTCAGGAACTACATCTACGGGTCCGGCGTACCGCCATCTGGTGATCGATGAGGTAGTGACGTCAGTAGCTTCGACCCAACGACTGAGTTTGTCAGTCGCGAACCCAATGACAGTCTCATCAGGTTGATCCCACAGGTCCAAGCTTGCCTGGTTTGATAGGTGAATGGTGAGAGCCGGAATTGAACTGACTCCCTTTTCGTTGTTGTCCGAGATGAACGCCAAATCTTCACCGTCGAGAAGTTGTATGCCTCCGCCAACAGGCATCTCTTTCGGCGGACTTTCCAACACCAGTAACACAGCGATCGTTCGCTTGTATTGAATTGCCTGGAGTTGACTCATGATCTTCGAGGGAGGCTCCATGCCCGACCTTTGAGCGAGTGAGAGGCTGACCGGAACAGGTGGAGTCAAAATTATTCCCGAAGCGGAAAGTTCACCCAAGTCATGTATAGCGGAACCTAAATGCAGGCGTGCCTGAGACTTACCCAGCAGCCATGCCGCTAGTGCTGTCATGTCCGGAACACCGCGCCATCTCTCGTATCCGTCGGGATTGTCGCCGAAACCTCGAGTCCATACCTGAGTTGCACCTTCAGCTTCGGCGGCTTGCACCAAAGAACGAAACTTGTTTCCTCGCGTCGTAAAGAACTGTGCGCCGTGATCGAATGCGGCGCCAGCGACGTCGCACCGCGCCATTCGCCCCCCGACCAGCGCTTCGGCTTCATGAACCTCAGCGACTATTCCCAACTCGTACAGTCGATAGGCCGCTGCAGCTCCGGTGATGCCAGCTCCGATGATCGCGACGTCAGTTGGCGAATTCGACATGACTTGAACTTACTCCGGCGCAGACAAAAGTTCGTTGGTACGGTGCAATTCACCGGCAATCCGAAAGGACCGCTATGAGAGCATGGCGTTTGAATGAATTAGGTGACCCGTGGGACGTTCTTTCCCTTGACGAGGTCGAGTCCCCGTC
>TARA_B100000686_G_scaffold355214_1_pt1 | contig 32126 bp, 30 predicted proteins | sample TARA_B100000686 | Tara Oceans TARA_B100000686 (sample SAMEA2622733) | marine metagenome | biome: marine biome (ENVO:00000447); feature: marine epipelagic mixed layer (ENVO:xxxxxxxxx); material: "saline water (ENVO:00002010), including plankton (ENVO:xxxxxxxx)" | depth 150 m | reverse complement strand
AAATGGACCTATACTTCTCCATTCCATGCCATTAATATTCATAGCTGTATTTATGGATGAATTTAGCATATTTTTAGACTCCGTATAAACGATATTATTTTATTATCTATTTAATTGAAAAATAATAATTATATTTTTAGCAATTATAATTTACATAAAAAATGGTTTCAATGCAAAAAAATTAGATTGACATGTTATATAGCAGTAATTAGACTAATATAAATTTATTTAATAAAGATAAAAATTAATTAATTTGATTTAAAAGGAAAATTATGAGAAATAACAATGAACTGATAGCTCATTTACTACGTAGGGCTAGTTTTGGTAGTACTATTGATCAAATTGAAAAATATTCATCAATGGGTTATGAGGAAACTGTTAAAGATCTATTATATATAAAAGATTCGAATGGAATTCAAGATGATTTACTTTTTCGATATCATTCAGACCATTCAGCTGGCATAGGTATGGCTGGATTTAATGCGAATTTTATTTATAAAATGACTAATTCTAATAATCCTCTTCAAGAAAAAATGGCTTTATTTTGGCATAGAGTGTTTGCTACAGGGTATGCAAAAGTTACGCAAGGTAGAGCTTTAATGGACCAAATTGAAATGTTTCGTAATAATGCTTTCGGTGATTTTAGAGATTTATTGTTGGCTTTATCTAAAGAACCATCAATGATCCTGTGGTTAGATAATTATGATAATCATAAAGATGCAATTAACGAAAATTACGGAAGAGAGCTTTTAGAGCTTTTTTCCATGGGTGTGGGTAGTTACAGTGAAGAAGATATTAAATCTTGTGCTAAGGCTTTTACAGGTTGGACTATTTCAAATTTGGAATATATGACTATGAGAGCAAATAATGATTCATTATTTCCTTATGGAAGATTAAATCTACAATTTGAATATAAAGAAGATGATCATTATAAAGAAGAGATAGAATTTTTAGGACATTTAGGTAAATTTAATGGTAAAGATATTATAGATATAATTTGCAAACAAGAAGCTACTGCTAAATTTATTTCTAGACATTTGTATAGTTACTTTGTATGTGATGAACCCCCTGTTCCTCAATGGCCATATATACCACCTAAGGATCCTGAAGCAATATCAATTCTATCTAAAGCTTATTTTGACAGTGGATATAATATATCAAATATGCTTTATATTTTATTCACATCAGATTTTTTCAAATCTGAATTTATTAGGTTTAAAAAAGTAAAAAGTCCATCTGAATTAGTTTCAGGAATTTTGAAATTAACTGGAGATAATAACCCAGGAGTGCCTAAAATTCAAGATTATGCTAATTATGCATCATTTATGGGACAAACTCTTGTAAACCCGCCTAGTGTAGAAGGCTGGCATGAAGGAGTTGAATGGATTGATTCTGGAACATTGTTAGAAAGAGTTAATTTTGCTTCAAGTCAATTTTCAGATTTTGATAAACCAGGTATTTTAAATATTGTAGACAACATTAATAGAAATAAAAAAAATATAGACAGCATTGACTCATTAATTGATATTTTATTAAAAAATTTAGGTTTGATAACTTTATCAGAATCAAGTAGAAAAGCGTTGTCTGAATTTTATTTTAAACAATTAAATATTGAATTCAAAGAAAGTGATTTTAGTTTTCACAAAGAAATGATTGCGCCAATGCTTAATATGATAGCTGCAACTCCTGATTTCCAGATGGTCTGATATTTATAATTGGTAAAGGAAAATTTAAGATTGAATAAAACTCATAATTTTCAAATAATATATGAAGAAACGCTTGGGGCAGCTGCAATGAATAACAGGGGGTTTTATTATCCTGTCGATTTAGACTTTGGAGCTAAAGGAAAGATTTATTGTTTAAATAGAGCCCATGAAGGTGACACGAGTGGCGTAAGAGTTTGTGTCCTCGATTCGGATAGTAATTATTATGGGGTATTTGGTTCAAATGGTTATAATGAAGGTCAATTTATTTATGCTACGGGTATAGCTGTATATGATGAAATAGTTTATGTCAGCGACGAACATCTTAATAAAATTTCTTTATTTGATTCTTCAGGAGAATTTATTAAAAGATGGGGAATTCCTGGTTCTAAAGAAGGGCAACTAAATGGACCTTCTGCTATAAAGTTTGATTTAAATGGTAATTTGTATATAGTTGACCATTTAAATAATAGGATACAAGTTTTTGATAAAGATGGTAAATATATATCAGGATTTGGTTCATACGGGACTAATCCTGGTCAATTTAATTTGCCATGGGGAATTACAATTGATAGTTTAGGTTTCATTTATGTATCTGACTGGCGTAATGATAGGGTCCAAAAGTTTTCACATGAAGGTGGTTTTGTTTCTTTATTTGGTAGTAGTGGTAATAAAAATGGACAATTTAATAGGCCTTCATCTGTTGCTGTAGATCTCGAGGGAGATATATATATTACGGATTGGGGTAACCATAGGGTACAAGTATTTGACAAGAATTTTAATTTTATTCAGTCATTACGAGGTGAGTCTACTTTATCTCCATGGGCTAAAGAATTTTTAGAAGCTAACCCTGATGAAATGGCAGCTAGAAAATCTTCAGATTTAGATTTGGATTTAGATATTGAGGATCAGCATATGCTATCTTCTCATATTGAAAAACTATTTTGGGCACCTATTTCTGTAAAAATTGATAAACAAGGTAAAATATATGTTGTTGATAGAAATAGACATAGAATACAAGTATATTCAAAAAAAATATTTAATTAATGAGAAATCCAATAAATCATTTAATAAATGTTGGCGAATGTAATATTTCTTTGTTTGAATGGGAGGGAGTCGGGCCTCCTCTATTTTTTTCTCATGCTACAGGATTTCATGCTAGAGTTTGGGATAATGTTATAAGAAAATTACCAGGAAGACATGTATATTCAATTGATCTACGTGGACATGGTCGCAGTGATAAAACTCCTCTTTTATACGATTGGGAAATATTTGTAAATGATGTGATAAAAATTTTCCAAAAACTTAATTTATCTAATGTGGTTGGAGTTGGACATTCAATGGGAGGGCATACAATAACTGCCGTTGCAGCACAACTTTTGAATAGCTTTAAAGGTTTAGTTTTATGTGATCCGAGTATTTTTCCTTTAGACAGATATGCTAAAGAACCTAGAGAAGGAATCCATCCTGTTTCTAAAAGAAGAAATATATGGTCTAGTCCTTTAGAAATGCATGAAAGACTTAAATCACATAAAAATTTTATTAATTGGGAAGACGATGCGCTTTGGGATTATTGCAAATATGGTTTGATTCAAATTGAAGGCCAGACTGACTTTAAACTAGCTTGCCCTCCATTAGCTGAAGCAGAGATGTATGACTCATTACTTGATCCTAAGATATTGAAATCACTACCTGGAATCGATATTCCTGTAAAAGTTTTACGTGCTAAGCCTAGAAAAAACAAAGGAGATGTTTCTGATTTTGATGGATCAATAACATGGCCAGAAATATCAGATCATTTTCCAGACTCTGAAGATATAATTCTAAATCACTGTTCTCATTTTATACCTATGGAGGATTCAGATTCTGTAGTAAATGAAATTATTAAGATTTTAAAATAAGTATTTTTAAAGGTGTTGTTATGAAAGTTATAGATTTTGCTAAATCATATATGACTTGGTTTGGTGCTGGAGAAATGAGTAGTATATCAAGGATATTATTAGATGGAGTATGTACTTTAATTAATTCACGTGGTGAAGAGGATGTATTTTATCTGATTGCGCCATGCAGATCTGAGCATACCCATTCAGATGGTCAATTAATTGTAATGCCTAATTATGATTTTAGAGGTATATTTGGTTCTAAGGAATACAAAATATTTCGTAATCACTGGGTGAGTAATCCTGATTATTTGGATGATCCTGGTTTAGATACAACTGGAGGCAGAATTTTAGAAGAATCTGGTTTGCATCATACAAAATGGGATGATGTAAAGCTAAATATAAATTACTTTCATAACATTAAAGAACTTACTAATAAACAGAGTGTAGTTGATTCAACATTAAATAATTCTATTTTAGTTGGGCAGACAGAATTATTTAATGATAAGACTCAAGAAAAAGCGATATTGGAATATCCAATAAAAACTATGAATGTAATAAAAGGAATTCCTAGATTCCAGGTTGATACAGGCCCTATTTTAGTACCAAATTTTAAACATGATAAAAAATTAAAAGTTAATTCATTAGATATAGCGCATATAGTATATAATTTATTCGATCGCGGTGAATATATTTCACGAAAGCCTGTTCAAATTGCAAATAATGATGAAGGGCCTATAACTGTTACAGATTACTCTGAACTAGTTAAATATGTAGGGATAAATAAACTTTATGCGGTAAATTAAATTTTATATGGATACTTATAATTTAAATTGTGATGTTTTAGTTGCTGGTGGAGGACCTGCAGGGATTGCTTGCGCAATTTCAGCTGCTAGAAATGGCTCAAAAGTAATATTATGTCATGACAGGTCAGTATTAGGTGGAAATGCTTCTAGTGAAGTTAGAATGCATATTGTTGGAGCTGATGGTAGTGGCAGAAGAGGAGTTCCTTTAGAAACAGAGACTAGAGAAGGAGGCATTATAGAAGAAATTCGACTTGAGTCTACAGTTAAAAACCCTCAACGTTCTGCTTCAATGTTGGATTTAATATTTTATGACTTTTGTAATAAAGAACCGAATCTAACTTTAATGTTAAATACTACAGTTACAGAAGTTAATATTATTGATTCCTCAATAAGTTCCGTAATAGCTTATAGGCATTCAACAGAAGATAAATTTGAAATTAAATCAAAAATATTTTGTGATTGTACAGGAGATGGTCGTATTGGCTTTGAAGCTAAGGCAAAATTTATTCAAGGTAGAGAGAGTAAATCAGATTTTGATGAATCATTAGCTCAAGATAAAAGAGATAATAAAAGTTTAGGTTCTACTATTTTATTACAAGCTAGAAAACATAATAAACCTATGCCTTTTATACCTCCAAATTGGGTAAGGAAATTTACTGAGGATGAATTAAATTTGAGACCTCATGGAGGTACTGGAGTTGACCAAGGATTTGAATATGGTTATTGGTGGGTAGAATGGGGAGGTCAATTGGACACTATTAAAGATAATGAAATAATACGAGATGAATTATTATCAATTCTATTGGGTGTTTGGGATCATATCAAAAATAGTGGTAACCACCAATCGGATAATTGGGCTTTAGATTGGTTTGGGTTTTTACCAGGGAAAAGAGAAAGTAGAAGATTTATAGGACAACATATTTTAAATCAGAAAGAAATACAAGAATCTATTCCTTTCGAAGATGCTATCGCATTTGGAGGTTGGATGATTGATACACACCCCCCAGAAGGAGTAGATGCTATCGATCAAAAGCCTGCAAACCAAATTGAATTAGATCATATTTATGATATTCCACTTAGATCTTGTGTTGCAGAATTTCCAGATAATTTAATGTTTGCTGGTAGAAATATTTCAGCCACACATATAGCTTTTGCATCTACAAGAGTAATGGCAACTTGTTTTGCTGTGGGTCAAGGTATTGGAACTGTAGCTGCATACTTGTCTGATAAACAAATGCCTGCTAATAAAATAATTAATGATCCAAATGGTATTAAAGCCATACAACAACGATTATTAAGAGATGATGCATATTTAATTGGGTTATTTAATTCAGACGTGAATGATTTAGCCTTGAAGGCCAAAATTAAAGCTTCTAGTGAACAAGAATTTGGTAAGGTAATGGATATTATATCTGGCCAAACTCGGTCAGTTCATGGAATAAAAGGTGCAAAATTAGATAGAATAATTAAAGGTGCAAATAGATGGATGAGTAAGCCAGTAGATGGCTTCCCTGTATTCGTAGAATTAGATTGGGATAAAGAGATTTCTGTAGAGGAAATACAGATAATTTTTGATTCTGGAATGCACAGAATTTTAACTTTAAGTCATAGCGACGCATATGCTGATAAAATGATTTGGGGTAAACCTCAACCTGAGACAGTAAAAGATTATATAATTGAAGGGTTTTATAAAAAAGAAAGAATAATAAATATAAAAATACTCGATAATTTTCAGAGAAAGAATATACATTATCTTAAACAGATAAAAACAGTAGATCGAATAAGAATTACTATTTTATCTACTAATGGCATTGATCATGCAAGGATTCACGAAGTGAGAGTTTATTCATCATCAGATAGGTCTTTTAGGTAATATTAGCAGATTTCTTAACCAACATCACCCCATCTCTAATAGGAAGTATAACTTGTTCTACTCTTTTATCATTTGAAACGTAAGTATTAAAATTATTAATGTTGTGATCTGTTTTATCTATAGGGTTTAAAACTTTGCCTCCCCATAATACGTTATCAATAACTATTAACCCTCTATCAGAGATTAAATTTAAAGCTATATCATAATAATCTTTGTAACTTGATTTATCTGCGTCTATAAATATTACATCAAATTGATCAGATAGGCTTTTTATAGTATCTATAGCTGGGCCTAAAATTAATTCTATTTTGTGTCCATGAGGACTTTTATCGAAATATTTTTTTGCAATTTTTGCATGTTTTGTATTTATTTCACATGTAATAACTTTTCCATCATCTGGTAGGGCTGAAGCCATCATTTGAGCACTGAATCCAGTAAATGTACCAATGTCTAAAACATTTTTTGCATTTGTTGTCCAAACTATAAACTGTAAAAGGCTGCCTTCAATTTGCCCACTTATCATTTGAGGAGAATTACATGATTTATATGTTTCTTCTATAAGTTCAATTAAGTGGACTGGTAGTTTAGTTGTATTTTTTTGGACGTAATTTTCAATTTGATCAGAAACTAGAGATAGCATTTCTCCTCCATATTAATAATTATTTTACCATTTACCAAAATATAATTTATTTAAATTAAATTCTTTTACACTTAATAACATAATTATTATAAATGCAATTCCGCCCCATAAAAGTAAATTGACAGCTCCTAAAGATTTATCTAAAAATCCATTAAATAAATTTGCTATTGCCATAATTCCTCCGATATGGACAGAATATATAGCTCCTACCCTTCCTCTAACTTCATCTAATGTATTAGATTGAATAATCGTATGTGCTAAAGTCATGAATCCAGCTTGAGATATGCCTATAATAAAGCTAGAAAATATAGCGTAATTAAGATTTGGTGATTTGACTAACATTATAGGAGCTATTCCGCTTAATAATCCAAAGGCAAAATAAATATATCCATTAATCTTTAATTTAGTAATTAAAGATATTGTTATTACAGACAATAAAGATCCCGCTCCTACACCCATCATAAGATAACTAAACCCTTTACCTTCAGCATTAAAATTTTTTTCTGATAATACAGGTAATAAAGATTCGAAAGACATAGTTAATCCACAGTGGAAGAATGTTAAAAATACAACTACAAGTAATAGTTGATTTTTATATACGTAATTAAGTCCAGCGATGAAATTTCCGAAAAAGTTTAAATTTTTTGAAATTACTCCAGTAGAAACAGTACTTATTAGTAAAGATGCAATTAAGCTAATCACATAAAATGCTGAACATAAGTAAAATGCCCACTCTAAGTTAAATAAAGATAATAATGGCGCAATAGCCGCAGGTCCAAATAATCTTGAACCATGTAAAGCAGCTTGATTCCAAGCAATCCCATTAAGTAACAATTCTTTTGGTATTAAATTAGGTAACAAGGATTCAGAGGCAGATGTTTGAGCAGCCCTTGCAGAGCCATTAATAAATGCCAATACTGCTAAAAACAATATTTTTACACCATCTGATACATCAGTCGTAACTAATATACCTAGAAATATATTATGTATAATATTGATAGCAAACATAAACGCTAAAAATCGTTTTCTATCTAGTTTGTCTGATAGGTATCCAAATATGGGAGTAATTAGTACCCTGGGTATCATTGCTGAAAATGTAACTATAGCAACCCAAGCTGAAGATCCGTCGGTGATTTCATACATCAACCATCCCCTTGCTACTATTAATGCCCAAGCAGACGCACTGCTGAACATAGTTGCAGTCCATAATAATCTAAAGTCACGATAGTGAAAGGCTGTCCCTTGTTTAGCTACTTTGTTCATATATTCTTTAATTCAAATTTTGATGTGTTATGATGTTATCATGATTAAGCTAGGTAAGTTGGTTAGTTATTTATTAATATCATTTATTTTTTTTATTTTTCTTGCTTGTACTACTAAAAATAGTATTTCAAGTGCTGATACTTTAAGATCTGCTTCGTTTGCTATGCCTTCTGCTCCACCTGCATCAGCTTTAATCAAATCTGCCAATTTTGAATCTTCAGACTTGGGTAGTTCAAATATTGGTGTAAATGAGAATAGTTTAATATATCAAGATAGAAAAATTATTAAAAACGTAGATTTAAATCTAGTAGTTGATGATATAAATAAAACTATTCAAAGCATTTCTAGTTTAGTTGACCAAATGAATGGATTTATTGTTTCATCTTCAGTTTCAGGAGAAGAAACTATTAATATGTCTGGATATATTAATATTAGAATACCTTCAGAAAATGTAGATCAAACACTGAAACTTGTAAGAGATATGTCAGTAAGAATTTCTAATGAAAGTTCTTATACTACAGATGTTACTGAAGAATTTATTGATTTAACTGCAAGAATTAACAATTTGAAAGCAACTGAAACGCAATTAGTAAAATTATTAGGGAAAGCTGAGAAGATTGAAGATATATTAGCTATACAACGTGAGTTAACATCGATGAGAGGTCAAATCGAGAGTCTTGAAGGAAGAATTAATTATATAAAAAGAACTTCATCTACAAGTTTAATATCTATTGTTCTTTCTACAGCAATAGATAATAAGCCTATATATGATAAAAGTTGGACTCCAGTAAATACAATTAAATCAGCTTTAAGAGGTTTGTCAGGCTTTTTTGAAGGTTTTCTTGATTTGTTAATTTGGATTGGTATATTTTCACCAGTATGGATAATTTTTAGTGGGATAACTTTTTTTATATATAAACGTATAATAAGAAGATTTAAAAATTAGACTTTAATAATATAAATTATTGTTTATATGCTAATTGCTACTTTAATAATATTGTCAGTTCTATTTTCATACATTTCGTATGCATCGTTAGCAGATTCAAAACTTGAATTGTGAGTTATCATTTCACCTGGGTTCCACCAACCTCTATCTTTTAATTCGATCATTCTATTTATATGACCAATTGAATCACCACTAGACCCTCCTGCAGTAGGTATAATTGTTGCAGCTTTAGGTAATATATATTGAGTATCTAATGATACGGTTTTATTGTTAAATCCATCTTGAATTCCAAAGAGTATTACTTTGCCAAATTTTTTTACTAATCTAATGCTTGAATTTAATGTTTCCGGGTAGCCTGCAGCTTCAATTGTTATATCTGCTCCTTGTCCTTGAGTAATTTCTGTAATAGCTTCATCAATAGATTCTGAGTTAGGGTTTATAGTATGGGTAGCTCCGAATTTTTTTGCATATTCCAGTCTATAATCAAATAGGTCGGTAGCAATCACTTTACTTGCTCCTGCTCTAGCACATATAGCAGAGAAAGATAATCCTATTCCTCCCTGACCCAATATAAGCACAGTTTTACCTAATATTGTTCCAATTTGCTGGCAAGCATATAAAACAGTACCTGATGGTTGGCACATCATCCATTCTTTCAAGTCACCATGTTCTGGTAATAAGGCAATTTTATCTTCATCACCAGCTATATATTCAACTAATCCACCTGAACTTTCCTCTGAAGGTAAAACAATTACTCTTTGACCTTCTTTAAATTTTTCTGATCTTGTTTCAGCAATAGTTCCGACTAATTCATGACAAGGATTACCTAATTTCAAGGGATATTCTTCTTCAGGTAAGACCGGCCCATAGGCATGCCTTATATCGCTTCCGCATATAGATACGTAATGTAATTTTATAAGTGATTGCGAACTTTTTATTTCTGGAATAGGGGCATCTTCAAAGGATATTTTTTTAGGTCCAGTTAGCCTTGCAGCTTTCATTTAATTCTCCAAAATCAAGTATTATGAATTTTTAATATATTATTAGTAAATGGTTAATATATCAATCTTTATTTTTGCTAAATTTTTTAATCCATTTAATAAATTTCATTGAATTAATATATGATGGAGCACTTGATGTAAATGTATGCTTACTAGAGGGGGATGGTTTTTGATAGAATTTTAATTTTTTAACTATCATAAGTTTATATGCTTGAATTAATATCCTTAACTCAGTTAGGTATACTATAGATGTTATTCTTATAATGTTTTTTAATAAATTTAAATTTGATAATTTTTCATATTTACCAGTGAAATTTGCAATTATAAATGGAGAATTATCTTTAATTAAATCAATTTGAGTACTGATATATTCGTTATTGAGTATAAATTTAAATTTATACTCCCCTTCCATGTCTGCAAAAGGTGAAACATGGAAGCTTTTATTATCATGGTATGTGTACGTATTTTTATTTATATCTAGTTTATTTAAAATATATGTATGTCCTTCTCCAAATGTATTATTTACTTCTACTATTATTAGTTCTACAACATTTTTTTCATTATCTATTTGAAAATAAAAAGTAGCTGGGTTAAATACATGGCCAAAGACGCTTGGAGTCGTCATTATTATCATTTTATGATTTGGATTATATGTATTATTGTTTTTCAGTAGGTCTGATAAACTTGAGCGTAGGTCAGAGTATTTACCTCCAAGATGATTTTTAGCATTTATAGATAAAAACCCAAATTTATTTATTCCGAATAGGATTTTTGATAAATTCTTGTCTATAGCTGAATCGATATCTAAGGAAATCATAATATGTTTATATTTAAATGTATGAATTTTAGGAGAAAACCTCTTGTGAGCTATTTCACCTATATATATACCTTCTGATATAGACATTTTAAAACCGTTTTAAGATTTCTTTAGATGCATTTAAACCTGATAAATATCCATCTTCGTGAAATCCAAATCCAAAATATGCACCACTAAATAAAATTCGTGATTCTTTATTTAAATTATTTAATTCTTTTTGCATATTTATAGCATCTTTTCCCAATATTGGATGATTGTATTCAGTATTATAAATTATGCTTTCCTTACTAGGTTTTATTGATGGGTTTACTGAAACAATATAGTTTTTTTTAGAATCTAATTTTTGTAATCTATTCATATAATAATGTAATGATTCATTTATATTATTCGATTCATCTTTTAATGAAATAAAATTCCAAGATGCCCATATTTTTTTATTTTTGGGCATTATACTTGTATCAGTATGTAATATTATATTGTTTTTTGTATATTTAAATGCTGATAAAGTATTGTATTCATATTTAGAAGGGCTGTTGATCAAATTTAATGCTTCATTTGCATGACAGCTTAATATTATTATATCGAATTTATTTAAATAATTATTTTGTCCATTTACTATAATTTCATCTTTTTCTTTTATGATGTTTGTTATAGTTGTATTTTTAATAATTGTTCCATTAAATTGATGTTCAAATCTTCTAATATATTCTTCACTGCCGCCTTTGATTGTAAACCATTTTTCTCGATTAAATATTTTTAATAAACCGTGGTTGTTAAAAAATTCAATATATGATTTTGCCGGATAATTTTCTATTTGATATTGAGGGCTTGACCATATTGAAGCTGCTATTGGGTAAAAATAATTTTGCATAGTATATTTAGGACATTTTATAGAAGTTAAATATTCAGATATAGTGGTATCTTTATTTTCTAGTTTATCTAATTTATAGTCTGAATACATGATTTTTGAATATTTCACTATTGAATATAAAAGTTTGTAATGTTTAAAAGATACAAGTTTTCTTAAATTTGGTATTAATCCTTTTAATGTTCCAGCATATTGTATTTTGTTTACATTGTTATAATATGAGAAAGACATTTCTGACTCAATTAATTGAATATTTAATTCTTTCAAGAAGCTATAAAAATTAGGGTAATTTTTAGGGTTCATAACTATGAATCCTGTATCAATGTTTAGTTCTTTTGAATTATCGTCCATTACATTAATTGTATTAGAATGGCCACCTAACTTAGCTTTACTTTCAATCAAAGTAATATTGTGTCTTTTTTGTAGATTATATGCTGCAGATATACCTGATATTCCTGCGCCGATTATTCCTATATTCATTTATTATTCTTTTATTATTTTTTTAATAGATATTGCTTTATATACCATTCAGTTCCATCATTATATGCAAATAATTCTCCACAGATTATAAAGAATAATTTCCATCTATTTAAAAGTTTATTATTACTATATGTAAGATTAACTAATTTTGAGTAATTATTATCTAAATTTTCTAACCATGCATATAGGGTTTTAGAATAATGTTTACCGTTTTCTATCCAAGATTTATCTAAAGTAAAATTTGAATTTATTTCGTTGTAAAATCCATCATATGGCATGATTCCATTTGTAAAAAAATATTTTGACATCCAAGATGTTCTTATTTGATCAAAATCTTGAGGATATGATTTATGGCTAAACACTTGAAAAAATAAAGAGCCTTTTGGTTTAAGCCAATTGTATGTAAGTTGTAATAATTTTTTTGTATTATACATATGTTCAAACATTTCAATCGAAATTATTTTGTCATATTTTTTGTCAGTATTAAATTTATTCATATTTGAATGGACTATTTTAATATTATTTAATTTTTTTAAATTAATTATTTCATTAATATATTTATATTGAATTATTGAATTTGTTATAGATGTGATTTGAATATTAGGAAAATTAGTTGCTATATATAAAGAAAGGGAACCCCAGCCACAGCCTAATTCTAATATGGATTCACTGTTTTTCAATTCGGCATATTGAGTGTATTTTTCAAGAGAGTTTAATTCTGCATTTTCTAGATTGGAGTTTTGGTTTTTAAAATATGATCCACTGTATTTAAGTTTTGGTCCTAAAATAGTTTTGAAAAATTCTATTGGAAACTCATAGTGCTGATTATTTGCCTCATCTGTTGATTTAGCGATTGGTCCATACGAATGTTTTAAGCAAAAATCTTTCTGGATTTGTATTATTTCTGAATTAGATAGTTTGGAAGATTTAGTTAAATACCTTTTCAACATATACCTAACTGAAGATTTTACTATACTTCTAGGTAATAGACCTTTATCGATTAAGAATTCATACCACATATATTATTTCTTCCTCATAAATATTTGTAAGTTATCTATATGTTTTGCATCGAATGCAGCTTGGCAATAGCTAAAGTAATAGATGAATTTACGAATAAATTTATCCGAGAAACCTAAATTATTTATTTTATCTAAATTGTTGGAGAAGTTTTCTTTCCAATGTTCTAATGTTTTAACATAATGTTCGCCAATAGAAATATATTCTTTTTCAATTAAATTACTGTTTTTATTCATTGTTTCTAATATATATTTATGTGAAAGTAACAACCCTCCTGGAAATATATATTTTTGTATAAAATCACAATTTCTTCTATATGATTCATATCTTTCATTAGGAACAGTTATAACTTGTAATGATAATATTCCGTTATTTTTGAGAAGTTTATTTGATTGTATAAAGAAATCCTTTAATCCAGAGTGTCCTACTGCTTCTAACATTTCAACAGAAAATATTTTATCAAATTGGCCATTTAAGTTTCTGTAATCTTCTAATACAACTGTTATTCGATCACTTAGATTTAATTTATTTATTTTATCTTTAGTAAATTCATATTGATTTTTTGATAAAGTTACAGCAACACCAGTACAATTAAACTTTTCAACAGCCCTTATTATTAAAGCTCCCCAACCACAACCTATATCCAATATGTGGTCATTATGCTTCAATCCGCTTTTTAAAAAAAGGTTATCTAATTTTGCATGTTGTGCTTGTTTTAAATTAAAATTTGGTTCTTTAAAATAACCTGATGAATATGTCATAGATTCATCTAAGAATAAATCGAACAATTCATTACTTATATCATAATGGTCTTTTACGTTATTTTTTGCATTTATTCTGAAATTATAAGATTTAATTTTGTGCTGTATACGTGATATGAATTTTTCTGGGGTATAGTTTAAAATCGTATTATTTTTGTTACTACTATTATTAATCATCAATTTAAATATTTGAGTTAGATCTGAACAGTCCCACTTTGATTGTAAATACGATCTAGCTAATCCAAGATCATATCCTAAAGCTATGTCAGTAAATGTGGACCATTTATTTATATTTATTGTATTCGTGGATTTATTATTAGTTAATTGATTAGGTAGATCTACGTTTAATGACATTTTTGAAAGACGTTTTATAATTAATGGTGAAATTAATTTTCCTATTATTTCTGATATTTTTTGAATCAAAATCATTAAACTACTTTTTAAAAATTTCTTTCAATTCAAATTGGTCATTTATCCAGTTTTTTATAGAACGTTTAATTCTATACCTCCATCTTTCATAATTTGATTCTAAAGATTCTGGTTCATTTGCATATAAACCAATATTTTCTAGAATAATCTCCCCTACTAAACCATATCCTCCAGATAAATATTTAAATAAGGAAAACAATGTGGTGTTAGGTATGAATTTGACAAGTTTTTTATCTTGTTGAGTACCGTATAAAGCAAATAGTTGACCAATTTTTTCAGTATCATTCAATACTAATTGTGTATGCGATATTATTCTACGAATTAATTCTAAAACTTCTCCATTCATCTTAGGAATTAATGATTGAGATTTTTGCTCAATTTCTTTAACTTTATTAATATGATTAGAAGGCATTTTGAAATTAATAATTGTCTCTAAAATGGGCATTAATAAACTAGGATCATTTTCTAATTGAATTGCAGTTAAATCTCGAAATTGAACTGTATGTAATGCTTCTCTACCTTTAACTTTACTAATAGCTTTTCGTGTGCCAGACCCTTTCGGGAAAAAATCTAACTGTAATTCATACCAGTAGTCAGTTATACATTCTTGCACCATTCCATAAGTGGTTAATCCAATTGGAGTAATTTCAGTACTATGAGATTCTAAATAATTAGTTTCTTCTCTAGCTGAAGTTATTTGTTTTGAAAGGTCAGATTCAGTATAGCCTAAGTCTATTAATACATTCTTAAATGGATCCATGTGACCTAATTCATCAGGAACCCAAAAGTTTTCAATATAATTGCTTAACCATATTGCATTATTATCTAAGGCACCTTTAATAAATGTTTCAGCATATTGCTCTGTCAAGGATTCTGTAATCATAGAGAGTCTGAAAGTTTCTATTAGTTCAGTCTCTGTCATTTTGGAGTTTTTAACTAATTTTTTTACACTGAAACCTTCGAACATTGAATTAAGATCAGATTCATCTACAGTTTTTAATTTTGGCAACTGGTATTTTACATATTTATCCAGAATGTAATTATTTTGTGATTTATTTCCATTTGTCATATGAATTATTTATAATTTCAACATTTTTTATATATTATTTAACTATTTTATTTGTTTAAATTAATTCACACAACTATAAATATAAATATATTTTTAGGAATTATAATGATGAAACATTTTAATTTTTTTCTTTTTTCTTCTTTACTAGGAGCATTTGTATCAATTTTTTTTACAATCTCTCATGATATTCTTACCCAAGATAATCTATTTGAGTTTTGGGAATTTGTTTTAACTTTATTTATTCCATCATTGTCAGCTATTATATTTTCTAAAATACTTAAATTAAAATTAATAAAATTTATAGCTATTAGTAATTTAACTTTTGTAGTACCTATTTTAGGAGCCTCTTTCGGAGCTTCAGGTTCAGAACCTTTTATAACGTATATTTTGTTGGGATTAGTAGGTGGAGCATTTTGGAGTCTCCCATTTACAATTTATACAATTGTAAGAAATCAACTTAGTAAACATTAATAAGTTTATTAGAAAGAAATTATATATAATGAGTAAGAAATTGTTTCAATCTGGAGTGGTTGGTAGTTTACCTAGACCAAAGGTATTACTTGACTTTTTACCGGAAAATCCTGGCAAAAAATCATCTGAAATAGCTAGCTCAAAAGAAATGGACAAATTAGTTAATTATGCTATTTCTATCCAAGAACTTGCTGGTTTAGACTTAATTAGTGATGGTGAATGGAGGAGACATGCATATACACATATAATAGCTGATATAGCTTCTGGATTCACTCCTGATAATCGAATTGAACCCCATAGATGGGGAATTACAATTACTGAAAAAATGGAAGTAATTAATAAAGGTTTAATTGCTAAAGAAGCTGAATTTCTAGTTAAATCTACAGATAGAAATTCAAAAGTTTGTGTCCCTTCACCTTATTTATTGGCTGAGAGATTATGGGAAAAAGAATTATCTGCAAAAGCTTATTCAACAAGGGAATTATTTATTAAAGATTTGATCCCTATTCTCAATAAAGAATTGTTATTGTTAAAAGATACTGGAGTTACTGTTATTCAAATTGATGATCCTCATTTATGTGTTCTGGTAGATCCAAAAATTAGATCTCAATTTAAAAATCCAAAATATGAAATGGATTTAGCAGCAGATAATATTAATGCTATTTTAGATGGAGTAAATGGAGTTACATTGGCTTTGCATTTATGTCGTAGAAATTGGGGTAGATCTGGTTGGGGAGCTGATGGAAGTTATAATCCGATTATTGATGTTATGAAAAGAATAAATGTTGATCAATACGTATTGGAGTTTAGTATTCCTACTGCTGGAGACTTTGAAATATTAAAAAAATTACCTGAGGATTCTTTAATTGGATTAGGGTGTGTTGGTTGTAGATTTGAGCATATAGATACTCCAGAAGAAATTGTATCTAGAGTAGAAAAAGCAATTTCATATGTTGATCCAAATAGAATAAGTTTAAACCCGGATTGTGGATTTTCTCCAGGTAAAATTCCATATGCTCCCCTGGAAGAAGCTTATCAAAAATTAAAAAACGAAGTTAAAGCATCTAATATTTTACGTGAAAAATATGAATAATTTAAACTAATGGAGGCATTATGAATGAAGATGTATATAAAGATAGATTAACTGTAGAACAATTTGAAGTTACAAGAAGAAAAGCTACTGAGAGGCCATTTACTGGTAAATATTGGAATACTTTTGATAAAGGATCTTATGTTTGTGTGTGTTGTAATATAGAATTGTTTTCTTCAAAAACTAAGTATGATGCTGGGTGTGGGTGGCCAAGTTTCTGGGATACAATAGATTCTGAGAAAATAAAAACTGAAGAGGATTTAACTCTTGGTATGAAAAGGATTGAAGTTATGTGTGCAAACTGTGATGCACATTTAGGTCATGTTTTCCCGGATGGACCAGAGCCGACAGGAATAAGGTATTGCATTAATTCAGCATCATTAGACTTTAATTCAAGCTAATAAGGATATTTATTATCCTTTTTCTACTAGCTTTCTAAGTTCCTCAAAGTGCGTATTTATCCATTGCCATAGACCAATTAAATCATTACCCATACAAAAATGTTTAACCCCTAGTTCCATAAATTCAGCCGCTTGATTTGGGCTACCAATGCTAGGTCTAGGTTGAATACCCATTTGTAAAGCAACTTTAGCAACGTGTAATGCAACTTTTTTTATTTCTTCAGGGTTGGTTCTTATGTGTCCAGGCTTACCCAAACTCATAGAATAATCATTTCCCCCAAATACAACCATATCTATTCCCGGGACAGATAAAATTTCTTCTAAATTTTCTACTGCTTCTTTTTTCTCAATCATTAAAGCTATTACACTATTATTAAGATATTTTACATATTCTTTAGTACCACTTTCTAATCCGTATGATGCAAATCTACGGTCAGCAGATCCAAAATTGCCTGTATTAGTACCTAAGTCTGCTTTAACATATGAAACACACTTGATTGCCTCATCTTTACTTTTAGTATCAGAAAATAAAATATTTTGAAAACCTGATCCTATAGCTCTATTTGCTGTAAAACCTTGATTTTCTTTGTCTAATTTAATCATTGTAGACATTTCATATAATTCAGTAGTGCGAGCTATATTGTCAAGAGAATGTAGACTGTATGGCATATATTCTGCTTCAAATTCTATATAATCTACTAGTCCAGTTTTTCCTATGATTTCTACTATGTCAGGCGAGTCAACAGTTAGGTTGATACCAAAACTAGGTTTATCTTCCTGAATTAAACTTCTCAATTTATTTGCTCTCATTATTATAAATTCCTTATCTGTTAAAAATTATATCTACACAGATTAAAATAAATGTTCAAATTAGGCAATGATTATTTTAGAATAAATTTGCAATTAATTCATAGGATTTTTTTCTATCAGAAAAATAGTAACAATTTGATACAATTCCTATATCGTATGTTTCATAATTGTTAGATGCCTCAATAATTTTCTGTTTTACTTGTTCAGGATTGCCATCTATATAACCTTGGGTAAAATACTCAACTTGGTTTTGAATGTTTTGATTTAGTATCCAATTTGAAGCATCTTCAGGTTTTATAAAACCATAAGTTTTTAAGCCCATCGTAGATACAATTTTGTTGAAATTTCTAGAAGAACTTACATGCCTTGCATGTTCTTCAGATTCAGCACAAATGACTTGAAGGGTTACATTTAATTTTGGTTTTAGTAAAAACTCAGATGGTTTGAATTCCTCTCGATAAATTTTTGCTATATTTGGTCCTACATTATTTGTATATCCAAAAAAGTCTGCAAAACTAAATGGAAGTCCTAAATTTGCTGCTAGTCTAGCGCTATAATCGCTAGATCCCAGTAACCATATTTCAGGATATGTTTCTTCTGGTATGCCTGGTAAAACATTTATTTGATTAAATTGATGATTTTCATCAAGTGTATTGGATGTAAATCCAATTAAATCCTTAACCATTTGAGGGAACTCATTATGAACATTAATTATACCTTTAGGGTAATTTAATGCTTGATTTGTTATTTTATCTGTACCTGGTGCACGACCTATTCCTAAATCTATTCTGCCTGGATAAAATGCATCAAGCATTTTAAATTCCTCAGCTATTTTTAAAGGAGAATAATGACTTAGCATAACTCCAGCACTACCTATACGTATCTCTTTTGTAGCTGCAGCAATTTGTCCTATAAGAATCTCAGGGCTAGTTCCTGAAAAAGAGTTTGAATTGTGATGTTCTGATACCCAATATCTTTTAAATCCCATATTTTCAGTAAATTGTGCTAATTTCACTGACTCCTTTAATGCTTCTGATGGCTTACTTTCTTTACGTATAGGAGATTGGTCCACAACACTTAATTTAATTTTTTCAGATTTATTCATTATTTTTTGGTTCTTTTTGTGACATAAAGTTAATTGTATGCAATTTTAATTATAGGATAAAATTATATAACTAAATATATTTTTAATTTAATATTTTGTGGATTATATGGTACATACTCGTATACGAAAAGGAAATACTAAATCAGGCATTTTACTCCCTGCTGTTGATTATTGTTCTAGTCAGGCAGTTATCGCTGATGACCAGATATTTTTGCTTGGACAAACAGGGCTTACCCTCGATGGTGAAACTTTTGTGGGTAAAGGTAATCCAGCAGAACAAGCAGAAAATGCTATGTCGAATGTGAAAATTTTACTAGAAGAGTCAGGTTCAAGTATAAATGACATTTGTAAAATTGTAGTTTATACAACTGATATATCTTATAGAAATCAAGTTTATCCAGTAATAGCAAAATATTTGAAAGATGTTAATCCAGTTTCTACTGGTATAGTTGTTAAATCTTTAGCAAAACCATACATTGATTTTGAAATAGATGTTTGGGCAGTGATACCGAAAAATAAAGATATTGGACATTTAAGACTTATGTCATGCAATTCTAAAAATGGGTACCTTATGCCTAATTTAGATTTTGGAAATTCAAGAGTGATTAAAGCTAATGAAAATATATTTTTACAGGGACAGACTGGTCTTACTTTAGATGGTAAAAATTTTATCGGTAAAGGTGATTTAGAAAAACAAACTGATCAAGCAATGAAGAATATCCAAGAGCTACTATGTAAAATAGGATCTAATTTAGAAGATATATGTAAAATGACTGTTTATATTAAAGATTTGAAATACAGGCAAACAGTTTATCGTGTTATTTCTGAATATTTAAAAAATATACATCCTGTATCGACAGGGGTAGTAATAAAGGGATTAGCTAGTGATGAGCTTGATGTAGAAATAGATATATTTGCTCATTCACAAAAAGTCAAAAATAGATATTTTCAATCAAAACCCAATTATTTGTCTGATATAGATTTTCCACTAAGTAAAATTGTAAAATCTGGTAAATCAATATTTTTACAGGGACAAACTGGATTGTCCTTGAAGAACAATAAATTAATAGGGCAAAACAATCCAGAACTTCAGGCAGAAACTGCTATGAATAATGTAAAAGTATTGTTAGAGAGTATAGGGGCTAGTTTAGGCGATATCTGTAAAATTATTACTTATGTTGCTGATATAAAAACTAGAGACTTAGTATATCCAGTTATAGCTAAATATATTAAGGATGTATATCCTACATCTACTGGTTTAGTAGTAGAATCATTGTCAGATTCAGAACTTGAATTTGAGATAGATGTATTCGCAGTTTTGAAATAAATTATATATAATGTTTTAAGGTGATATATTAATGGAATTGAAAAAAAATATATTAAACAATATTCGATACCTTATATTGGCATTAGTGCTTATAATCGGTGTAATAACAATTTTTTATTATGTTGCAAACCAAGCTGATGACGAAGGACTATCTAATACTAGTCCTTGTTTCAATGATGCTTGGAAGGAAAGAAAGAGCAACTTCACTCAAAAAGGAACCTCACAATACCATATATATAGAGGTCTTGATCATCTCAAATGTTTAGAATACCAAATGTCTATAGATGAATTTAATATATCAATAAATGTATCTAATAATGACCCTGAAAGATTTGATTGGTTGTTAACATCAAATTTTTATATAGCTTTTATAAATTTTGAAATGGGTAATTTTGATGAAGCTGAGGCTTTTTATTCATCGGCAATTCAGTATTCTGATGAATCTTCAGTTAGGCCTAAATGGGAATTATATAGAAGTAGAGCTACTGTTTATGCAAAGTTAAATAAATCTACCGAAGCGATCGCAGATTATACAAAAGCAATTGAATTAAATTCTACACTTTGGAAATTATATAAAGAAAGATCAGATGCTTACACTGCACTTGATATGTTAGATGAAGCAGTTGCAGATCTAGAAATGTCTGAAAAATTAAAACGAAGTAATTAATATGAAAGTAGCTATTACTGGAGCTTCTGGACATTTAGGTAGTAATCTAATTAATTATCTGAATTCTCAAGATATCCCTGTGAGAATACTTACCCACAAAAATAATATTCAGAATTCACGTGGTCAAAATCTAATATATTCAGGAGATATATTAGATACTATTTCTTTAGAAAAATTTTTGGATGGAATAGATATTGTATTTCATTTAGCGTCTAGAATATCAATAAATGGAAGTCAAAATGGTTTAGTTTGGAATACTAATGTTCTGGGTACTAAGAATCTAATTTCAACATGCATTAAGCAAAAAGTTAAAAAATTTGTTTATTGCGGATCTATTCATGCTTTTGATTATAATTCGACAACAAGTATTATTAACGAGGATACAAGATTGACTACTAATTTAGATAGGCCAGATTATGATAGATCTAAATCTGAAGCAACTGAATTAATAAATGAATTTTCTGATTTCGGAAACAAGATAAAAGTAGCAAAAATTTATCCAACTGGTATATTAGGGCCGAATGACTATGCTATGTCTAGAATGGGAAGAGTCCTTCTAAATATTTTTAACCATAGGCAGAAATTTATAGTTGATGGTGGTTTTAATTGGGTCGATGTCAGAGATGTTTCATGGGCATTATTTGAAGCTTCGAAAATCAATTCTCCAAATGAAGATTATATAATTAGTGGGCATTGGTTAACTTTAAAAGAACTATTTAATATTGCTTTAAATATAAATAAAGATAATTATAGAGTTTATTCATTGCCATTTAAACTAGTTCAAAAAATTGCATATTTAAAAGATTCATTCAAGGTTTTTACTAATAATAATTCTTTATTTACTTTAGAATCTGTAAACGCTTTTGCATTTCCTAAGAATATAAGTTATTTAAAAGCAAAAAAAGAATTAGGATATAAACCTAGAAATATTGAGTATACTTTGAAGGACACTTACAATTGGTTCAAAGAACAAGGCCTGCTAGCGCATTAATTGCCTCTTCTTAATACTCTACCCGGCGTTTTATTTGAATGTACGCCATTATCTATAACAGGTTTTCCTGAAACAAAAACGTAAGGTATTCCAGAAGGATATTGATGAGGGTTATCAAATGTTGCATTATCTATTACTGTTTTAGGATCGAAAATAGTTAGGTCGGCTATATATCCTTTTCTAATTAATCCTCTGTTTTTCATACATAATCTTTTTGCAGGAAACCCTGTCATTTTATATATGGCCCCTTCTAATGTTAAGACTGATGGTTTTTCTCTAACATATCTTCCAAGAACTCTCGGGTATGTACCATAAAACCTAGGATGTGGTCTTCCAGATTTATAAAATCCATTTGGAGAAACAGCATTACCATCTGAACCGAACATTGCTAGAGGATGGTCCATAAAACATCTTATATCACTCTCTAACCTGTTATGTACTGTAACAGGGACTGCTCCTATTTCTTCTTCTACTAATTGCAAAGCTGTTTCAGCTGGATCAATCTTCCTTTTTTGGGCAATTTCTATTATTGACATTCCAATTAGTTCTTTATTTTTGTCATTATTTGAGGAAGATAATATTACAGTTTCCCATTTTGGAGCTAAGCCTCCTATGCCTTCTTTTACTTCTTCTCTAATCTTTGACCTTTGATTAGTATCCTTTAATCTATCTAAAAATTCATCAATACCGCCTGATTGAGCCCACAATGGTATCATTTGATCCAGACCTGCTCCTGCTGCAGTATATGGGTACATATCGTAAGTTATATCTAAGCCACTTTTATCTGCTTCATCAAAAATCTTAAGCATATTAGGCCCATGTCCATAATATCTCCAGTCTGTTATTGCTAGGTGCGAAAATTGAACAGGTATATTAGCCTTTTGTCCTATTTTGACTGCTTCCTCTATCATAGATATGTGTTTACCTGGACCGACTCTAGCATGTGTAACATAAAAAACTCCATCATAATGAGATACAGCTTTACATATTTCTATAACTTCTTCAGTAGAAGCGTATGCAGAAGGAGGTACCGAAAGACCAGTTGATATTGAAAAAGCACCTTGTTCAATTGCTTGAGAGGCTAAATATTTCATTTCAGTCATTTCTGTTTTTGTTGCAGGTCTTTCTTCAGTAGCACCTGTAGCAACTTGAAGAGCTGCATATCCTAATTGTGGTGCGATATTAATGCTAATGCCGTTTTTTTCTATGGTATTTGCCCAATCTTCTAATGTGTTCCATGTCCAATTTGTATTAGGGTCATCAGCTAAAGCTCCAGTTTCCCAAAGTCCCTTCTTAAGGTTATTTGGCCCTTTTTTACCGGTTGGAAAAGGAGAATAACTACAATTACCAGTAACTTCTGTCGTTACACCTTGATATGCTTTGCTTTCACCATATTTGTCATTTACAAGAGAAATATCAGAGTGAGTATGCATATCTATAAACCCAGGAGAAATAATTAAATTTCTAGCATTAATTATATTTTTGGCTTTAGCTTCTTTAAGTTGACCTATTTCAGTGATCTTTCCATCAAATATACCTAGATTAGATTTATATTTGGGTTCACCTGAACCATCAATAATTGTTCCGTTAATAATAAGAGTGTCAAATTGCATAATAATCTCCAAAATTGAATTATTTTGGGTAGATGTTAAATCAATTATTATTTTTTAACAACTATTAATATTTAATTAATTTATATATACTTGCCTAAAATGACCATGTAATTCGTTGGAGGTTTAATTATGAATAATGAATTAGCTATTTATGGTGGTCCAATGTCTATTCAAGATGATCCAGGAGATATATTTAAATGGCCAATTATTACAGAAGAAGATGAATTAGCTGTTTTAAATATGTTAAAACATGGGAAAATGTCGGGAATAGATGAAACATTAAAATTTGAAAAAGAATTTGCTAAATGGCATAACGTAAAATACGCTCTAGCTTGTAACAACGGTACTGCATCATTGCATTCTGCTATGTATGGAGTAGGAGTAGGTGTAGGAGATGAAGTTATATGCCAAAGTTTAACTATATGGGCTTCAGCTCTACCAGCATTTAGCTTAGGTGCAAGTATTGTTTTTGCTGACTTAGATAAACAGACTATGACTTTAGATCCAGAAGATATTGAACGTAAAATTACTGATAAAACTAAAGCTATTATAGTTGTTCATTATATGGGACATCCTGCAAATATGGATGCTATTATGAGTATTTCTAAAAAACATAATATTAAAGTCATTGAGGATGTATCACACGCTCATGGTGCTCTTTATAATGGGAAGATTGTTGGAACTATTGGTCATGTTGGAGCTATGTCTGTTATGTCAGAAAAATCATTAGCAATTGGTGAAGGTGGCTTTTTGATTACAGATGATAAAAATATATGGGACAGGGCTGTTGCCTTTGGACACTATGAAAGAACTGGTATTTATGCTAGTACTTCTACTTCATTTATTGGTGAAGATAAATATATACAGAATACAGAATTAAATCGTTTTGGAGGTTTTCCTCTTGGAGGTTACAAATATAGGATTAATCAACTTTCTAGTGCTTTAGGAAGAGTTCAACTTAAACATTATAGAAAAAGAATGGAAGAAATTCAGAAGGCTATGAATTATTTTTGGGATCAATTAGAAGGAGTTCCAGGTATTCGTTCACATAGGCCTCCTAAAGATTCTGGTAATACAAAAGGAGGTTGGTATTCTCCCAAAGGGTTATATATACCAGAGGAGTTAGGCGAGTTGAATATAGATAAGTTTTGTGAAGCTCTAAGAGCAGAAGGTGTATTAACAAAACCTGGGCTAAATGTGTTAATGCATGAGCATCCTGTAATAAATGAAGCAGATATATACGGACATGGAATCCCTACATTTGTAGCTAATTCAGGAGGTAAGAATAAAATAAATAAAGGGAGCTTACCTGTTTCAGAAATATTACCTAATTTAGCTTTTGATGTTCCTTGGTTTAAACATTATCGTCCTAAAATAATTGACCAATATGTAAACGCTTTTCGTAAAGTCGCTGAAAATGCAGATAAATTAGAATAATAGCAACAATTTATAAATCTATTATAGCTCTACCAAAAATTTTTCCAGATTTTAAATCTGAACAAGCTTCATTCATTTGATCAAGTTTATATCTTTTTGTTACTAATTTTTCTAATGGGAATTTACCTTCTTTATTCCATCTTAAAAATGTTTCAAAGTCTTTTTCAGGATATATAGCACCTAAGCTTCCTTTAAATTGCCTTTGTCCGTAAACAAACAGACCTGGGTCTAAGTTCATATTTTGAGAAGGCAGGCCAATTAGTATTGCAGTTCCGCCTGTATTATCCGCTCTGTTACCTCCAGATCTAACTGAAGGTAATATTTGTTCATTAGTAATTTTTAACCCTATAGCGTCAAAAGCAAAATCTACACCTCCGTTAGTAAGTTTTGTAATTTCTCCGATTGGATCTACATTAGATGAATTTATTGTATGAGTTGCTCCAAAATCTTTAGCAAATTTAAGTTTTATATCATCTATGTCTACAACGATTATAGGATCAGCTTTTAAAATTGATGCAGTTTTTATTGTTGCTAAACCTACTCCTCCAGCTCCATATATAGCTACTGAATTCCCTGGTTTAACTTTAGCAGTGTTCATTACTGCACCAGCACCAGTTAATATTGCACATCCTATTATTGATGTTATATCTGTAGGATGATCTTTAGATATAGGTACAACAAATTCACTATTAATTAATACATCTTCGGCCCAAGTAAAGTTTCCTGAGCATAATTTTCCTTTATATTTCACTCCAGTAGGCTCAATGGAGGGTCTGCCTTTTTTTGGAGTTCTATATACCCATGTAATTATTGCATGATCACCTTCTTTTAAATGGGTGACTTTTTTCCCTATTTTTGTAACTATACCAACAGCTTCATGACCTAGAAGTAATGGTCTTTCAAGTTTATTATTGTGCATTAAATGTAGCTGAGAATGACATATCCCAGATGAGAATATTTTTAATAATATTTGATCATCTTTAGGAGAAGGTATATCAATATCATCTAGTATTAATTTACCGCCGATTTCAGTTTGTATAATTGCGCTACTTTTCATTTTGTGTATTAAAATTTTTCTTATCTATTATTTATCTGGAAATATATCAATTCGATTATATCATTGCAAGCTTTTTTTATGAAAAATTTATATTTAGTTATAGAATTTTCAAAATAAATGTTTTAAATTCAAATAATAATAATTTTATTTTAAATTTAGGAGTAATAATGTCTAGTAAAAGATATCCTCAGGATATATTAGTTAGTTGTGAAATTCCATGGTCAGACAATGAAACATTGTTAGAAGATGTTTTTAGAAAAGAGATACAGACGAGTATAAATAATGGGTTTACTAATATGTATATATTTGGAACAGCTAGTGAGGGCTATGCAGTAACTAATAAACAGTTTAAAGAAATTGCAGAAATATTTTGGCAAGAAACCAAACTTAATCCAAATATAAAAACAATGGTAGGTACTATTGGGATGTCAACGGTTCAAGTTGTAGAAAGGATTACTATTGCATATGACATAGGTTTTAGAATGTTTCAGATACCTTTGCCTCCATGGGGAACTTTAAATGATAACGAATATATGACTTTCTTTAAGGATGTATGTGGTAATTTCTCTGATTGTAATTTTTTACATTACAATTTACTTAGGTCTGGGAGAATATTACTTACTGAAGATTATAAAAGAATACAGGAATCTGTCCCAAATTTAGTCGCAACTAAATTTACTAATGCGTCACCTTCTGAATGTTATAAATTAATTACTCAAACGGATTTGCAGCACTTTTTGGGAGAGGAGAATTTTGCTTTTGGTTCATTGCATGGAGAGTGTTCTTTATTGTCCTCTTTCGCAGCAATTGCGCCTAATAAAATAAAAAATTATTTTAATTATGGTAAAGAAAAAAATTATAAAGATCTTTTTAAATTACAATTAGAAATTAGTTTAGCTATCAAATCCTTTCTTAATTCTGCCTTTAAATTTAAAACTATGGATGGAGCTTACGATAAAATGTTTAAAAAAGCTGCCGGAATTGATATGCCGTTAAAGCTATTGTCACCTTATGAAACTATTCCATTAGATGTTTATAATCAATCTTTAAAAAATTTACAATCTGAATATGGAGAATGGCTTGCAACATAAATATTTTATTGAAAGCTATGATATAGGAGTTAGGTATGAATTATGATTTATTAATAAAAAATGGAAATATAATTGACCCATCTCAAAATATAAACAAGGTTAGTGATTTGGCAATTAAAGACGGAAAAATTGCTGATATTCAAGATGTGATTGATTATAAACTAGCTAAAGAAGTAATCGATGCCAAAGGTAAAATAGTTTCTCCAGGCTTAATTGATTTGCATGTTCATTCATTTTGGGGTGGATCAATATACGGAATAGACCCTGATTTAACATTAATATCTAAAGGAGTTACTACTGCTTTAGATGCTGGTTCAACTGGTTCTGTAAATTTTCCAGCTTTTAAAAACCATGTAATTGATAAATCTAAAACAAGTATTTATGCATTATTAAATGTATCTAGTATTGGAATGATTTCTAATAATTATGGCGAAATCGAAAATATGAAATGGTTTGATTATGATTCAACTATAGAAGTTGCCGAAGATAATAGAGATTTAATTATTGGAATTAAGGCTAGATTAGGTCGCGTACAAGCTGGAGAAAATGATTTTGAAGCTTTAAAACGTGCTATAGAATTAGCAGAGGCTATTAATGGAATATTAATGATTCATATTGGGAATAGTCCTACTCCTTTACCTAAATTAATTCAAATGTTACGCGAAGGTGATATTGTTACACATTCTTTTCATGGTATTGGAGATGGAATACTTGAAAATTCAGGGAAAGTTGTTGAATCTATGAAGGAGGCTCAGTCAAAAGGAATTATTATTGATGTTGGACATGGTGCTGGAGGCTTTTCTTTTAAATCTGCTGATAAAGCAATGTCTAATGGATTATTACCGAGTAATATAAGTAGCGATTTACATATAGGTAATATTGAAGGACCTGTATTTGATTTGTTGACTACTTTAACTAAATTTATGTATTTGGGAATGTCCTTATATGATGTTGTAAATTTATGTACTAATAAAACTGCACAAATTATGGCTAAAGATAAAATTGGTACACTAAAAGTTGGCTCTATAGCTGATATTACTATTTTTCATGAAGAAGAAGGAAAATTCAAATTATATGATAGGACATCTTATAGCTACATGAACCCAGCAAATAAAATAGGACCAAGTGATTGGGCATTACCACAAGTTGTAATATCTGATAAGCGTTTATCTCATAGCTATACAATTAAGAATGGTGTTGTATATAGACCTTGGTTAAAATAGATTCTAGCTTATAACTGGAATATATTGAGTCCACGGTTTAGCTTTTTCAAATGCAGAAGATGCTGACATAACTAATTCATCAGCACCTTTTTTACCTATTATTTGTAAACCAATAGGCATTCCATCTTTAGAAAATCCACATGGAATTGTAGCTGCAGTATATCCAATTGTATTTATTGGATGTGTGAATGGAAGAAATCCAAATGCTGGACTAGGATATACTTTTTTACCTGCTATTGAATTTGGAGGAGCGTCTACTGGAAATGCTGTTGTAGGCATCGTTGGTGATAATAATAAATCAAATTTTTCAAATTCATCTTCAAACTTAGATATCATAATATCTCTTTGACCTAATGCTTTGATGTAATTCCCGACATTAGACTTTACTCCTGATTCAAATACATATTTCATGTACCAAGTAAGTTTTTCTTTATTTGCTTCCAATATATCAAAATTCCTAGTACTAACTAGGTTCGTATATATAGTCCACCAAGCATAGAATGGATCTTCAAGTTTTAATTTTGATTCATCCAAGCTACATCCTAAATCTTGAAAAACTTTTGCAGCTTTAGATGTGATTTCTAATACTTCTGGTTCTGAATTAGTATAACCAAAATCTGAAGACCAACCTAAACGCAACCCTTTTATATCTTTGTCTAACGATCCTATATAATCTGGAATAGGATCTCTTAATGATGCTGGATCTCTTGAATCATAACCTGCTAATACTTCAAGCATGATTGCTGAATCTTTTACAGACCTGCTCATAGGACCAGATTGGGCAAAGAAATTTGGAAACTGTTGGCCTGGTATTCCGCTATATACTGGTACCCTGCCTTGAGTATTTTTTAATCCATAAAGACCGCAATAACTCGAAGGAATTCTTATTGAACCTCCGCCATCACTGCCAGTAGCTAAAGAGCATAAACCTGCAGCCATAGCTGCTCCTGCACCTCCACTTGATGCACCTGTAGTTCTTTCAGTATTCCATGGATTTCTACAGTGGTCACCTAGTCTGTTTTCATTAAAACCTACTGCTCCAAATTCAGATGTATTAGTTTTTCCTAATATTATTGCTCCGGCATTTCTCAGGCGTTCCACAACTATAGAATCAGCTGTAGGTAAAGTATCTTTGTATATTAAAGATCCTTGAGTAGTACGAATACCTGCAGTCATTTCTAAATCTTTTATACCTATAGGAATACCATGTAGTTTTCCTATAGGTTCTCCATTTAATATAGACTTCTCTGCCTTTGCAGCACTTTCCAAGGCTTCTTTTTCGTTTAAAGTTAAATATGAATTAAGTTGAGAGTCAAGTCTATGAATACGTTCAAAATAAATCTTTGTAATTTCTACAGGAGAAACTTTTTTATCTCTAATTAAATCTCGAATTTCCCATGCAGATGTAAATGCTAGTTCTTTACTCATATATAAATCCTTTCAAAATAACCTTGATAGGATTTAGAATAACATTTATTTAAGTAAACTTAAAATTATGTACCCATACGGCGTAATTTTTGAATTATATCTGTTGTTAAGATCAAATCAAATGTATTACTTAATGCAATATCTTTATCCAATACATCATGAAGAGCTATATTATCCCATTTTAATAACATAGCTTTTTCAGATGATATCCGTATAGTTGCACTAGCAGTTTTACCTGTAATGAATGCTTGTTCCCCTATAAATGTGTTATTGGAAACAATTTTTTTAGTATCGTCTTCTAAAGTTACTTCAATTTGTCCATTAATTATTAAATATAAATTGTGAATTGATTCATTACTGTGAAATAGTATTGAGTTATACTTATGTTCTTCTATTTTTGCTAATTGATAAATTTTATTAAATGTTCTAGTTGGTAAAGCATAAAATATAGAATCATGAATTTCTTTTTCTAAACCTTCTAAAATTAGTGGTCTTCTATCTCGTATCAAAAGTATAATATGTATTAGATTTATTCCGATTGCTGGTGTAGACCAAGCGAGATTAGTCCATAAAATTTCACTTTTTCCAAATAGATATAAAGGATAAACAAGTAAAGTTCCCATAACTGCAAAAATTCGCAGGTACAATATATCTTTAAAAAGTATTGCTAATAAAGCAACGGCAAAGCCCAAGTTTCCGAGTAATATGGGTATTGATACAGATGGCATAACTATCTTTCAATTATATTATATTATTGGTGATAATAACATTAAAGATTAATCTCTAATATGACTATAAAGTTCTATTTTTGAGCAAATGAATGAAAGATTATTCGCCTGTTAATGCCCTTTTTGGATTATCTATCATAATTTGATTAAATTGTTTTTCAGTGATACCGAAGTCTTTTAATTTTGTTTTTAATTTGGTAATTATATAAGCATAACCCTTACCACCATATCCAGTTAAATTTTGTCTAACACATACATCTTGGGATATTAATAATTGGTTTATTAATCCTGCATTTATAAATTTAAGTACTAAATTTAGCCAGGTTTCACTTTCAAATTGACTTGTTTCTCCCATTCTATCAAATTGCACATAAGCTCCTCTACGAGCAATTTCTAAATGGTATTCGTGGTTATTATAGGAATGACAATGACCAATAGTAACTCTAGTTAAATCTACTCCTTCTTCTTCTAATAAGTCTAATTGGTCTAATCCAACAGTCATTCCGGCTGTATGAGTTGCAATTGATAAATTTGTTTGTTTATGAGCACGAGCTACAGCTCGAAAAACTCTTTCCTCAACAGGAGAAATCCAAGTTGTGTGAGAGCCTATTTCACCGATTATACCTGCTTTAATTTCAGTTCCATCCATTCCTACTTCAATATCTTTAATTATTCCATCAGCAATTTCATTTGTCTTAGTTCTATGTAAATATTCTGGGTAATATAGATCTCTATACCATCCAGCTCCAAGTATAATATTTAGCCCTGTCTTTTTTGCGATGTTTTTTATTGCTATACAATGTTTTTCTGGCATTAAATCTCTTGAAGCACCTTCTTTAGTGCCTCCTCTTAATCCTCCTGTAGTTTGATCAACTATACTAACTCCACCTGCTTCTTTATATAACATCAATTCTTCGTACATTAATTCAGGGTCATTTAATAATCCATTTCTCCCTCCTACTTCTCTAGTTGCATCCATATAAATATGCTCATGCATAAGAGTTATACCTAATTTACTTGCATCTATTGGTCCATTTACAGTCATTACATTTGCCATAATGTCACCTCCATAAATTATTTTAATGAATTATATTATCTCAAGAAGAAATTTAGAACATTTTTTGTAATAGTAGA
>TARA_B100000686_G_scaffold84139_2_pt1 | contig 32146 bp, 28 predicted proteins | sample TARA_B100000686 | Tara Oceans TARA_B100000686 (sample SAMEA2622733) | marine metagenome | biome: marine biome (ENVO:00000447); feature: marine epipelagic mixed layer (ENVO:xxxxxxxxx); material: "saline water (ENVO:00002010), including plankton (ENVO:xxxxxxxx)" | depth 150 m | reverse complement strand
TTCATCCCGCCATTGGAATTGACTGCTTGCCTGCGGTCAATCATCAGCCCGAGTTTACTGCTGCATGCGCAACAGATTCTGCACTTCAAGCACTTTACGACGGTGCAGTAGCCATGGCATGGACCATGATTGATATGGCGTCACAGCCCCAAATAAAAGATAGATTGCTACATAAATAAAGGCAGCACCTGAAAATTCGAGGTGCTGCCTTTATTTATATTGTTTCAACTAAGCGACTAAACGTATCGCTACTACTAAGACTACGGTAATCAAGATGCCTGCGACAATCGTTCCTCTTATTGAGTCTAATGGGTTTTTCATAATTGAATTTTCTCCTATGGTTATTTCTTCTTACGCCCAAAGACCTTGTAGGTGACGAGCGGCCACCATGAAGAAGAGCATCGGGAATGAAAGCATAGTATTAGTACGTGAAGCGAGCAGTGCTGTGCGTGCCCATTTTGGCTGGTCGGCAGGTGCCGCAGTACCATTATCCATAGTGTCTTTGACAGCAGCAATTATTTTCTGCTGGTTAGGCCAAATAATGAACCATACATTAAACGCCATAATTATTCCGAGCACTCCACCAATAGCGATGTTACGGAATTGATATGAGTCCCAATAAGCGCTGCCTTGCTCATAAGCGAACCCAAGGATCAAAGCAATTCCGAAGGCCAATGTGGCTAATGATGCCCACCTGAATATGTTTAGCGAAAACGGGAGTATCGTTGTTTGATACTGTGGTCGCGCGGACGCTTCCATACGCGGTAATGCAACGGCCTGTATAAAGTTATAGAAATACAGTATTCCGATCCATAAAATTCCGCTAAAAATGTGTCCAACCCGCATGAGGTCAAGGTATATTGCTGTTCCAGTTAATTCCACGACACACACTCCTTACACTTATTCGTGGCGATTCTACTCTACAATTACTTCTCCGACCATACCTTCTGATGCGTGTCCACTAATGATACAAATCAATTGGTAAGTCCCGGGCTTAGTAAATGTGTATTCTTCAATGGTAGGTTCATCATTTCTTGAAACTATCCAATTTATTCCTAACTCCCTGATCGTAAATGAATGGACGGAATCAGTGGAGTTCATCACGAATTTAACTTTTTCATTGGTTGAAAAAGCAAGACGTTCAGGTACAAAATTATAATTATTCATGATGATATTAACCTCTCCATCAGTAACTTTTGTGACGGTTGGAGTAGGTAGAGTTTCGGTTGCGCTACATCCAATTATCATGAATAAAGCAACGCTCGTTACCAACGACATTGAAAATGTACGCATACTTAACAAATCTCCTAATTGGCTGTTAATTCTGAGAATGCGATTTTTGCTATACCAGCCATCGCATCTATCTCATTTTGTGAATGTGCTAGTGATACAAATCCGCATTCAAATTGTGACGGTGCAATATAAATACCGCTGTTTAAAAGATGATGGAAATACTTGGAGTAGGCAGAGGTATCGGAGGCTGCAGCACTGAACCATGAGGATACTTTTTCATTCGCAAAAAAGACAGTAAACATAGATCCTACGCGATTAATTTGAATTGGCAGATTGGCTAGAGCCGCTGCTTTATATAAACTTTCTTCAACCCTCGCCCCTAAAGCTTCAAGCGTTTCGTAGGTGTTTGGTTCACTTAATTTACTAAGGCAAGCTATGCCCGCAGAAACTGCAAGAGGATTCCCTGAAAGCGTTCCTGCCTGATAACTTGGACCAAGTGGGGAGACCATTTTCATAATTTCGTGCTTTCCACCATAAGCTCCTACCGGTAAACCCCCACCAATTATTTTGCCTAGACAAGTCAGATCTGGACTTAGCCCATAAAGATTTTGTGCTCCTCCATAACTGACTCGAAAACCAGTAATTACTTCATCAAAAATCAGCAATATACCATTTTGGTCACATAGCTTCCGAAGCCCTTGGAGGAATCCATTACATGGCTTTACCACTCCCATGTTTCCTGCGATAGGCTCGACAATTATTGCTGCAATTTGATTAATATTTTCATCGATCAATTCCACAACAGAGTTTAGGTCGTTGTATTCTGCTACTAGTGTTTCAGATGCGTAACTAGGTGGAACACCTGCACTTGTAGGAACACCATGCGTAGCTGCTCCTGATCCTGCTTTTACTAGAAGGCCATCTGAATGGCCGTGGTAATTACCATTAAATTTAATTAGCTTGTTTCGATTGGTATATGCACGAGCTATGCGAATTGCGCTCATAGTGGCTTCAGTTCCAGAGCTCACTAGCCGCAACATTTCTATAGACGGAATAGCGGTTGAAATTAATTCGGCTAGCAAAAGTTCTTTCTCAGTAGGTGCTCCAAAGCTAGTCCCTTCAAGAGCAGCTGATCTAATTGCATCTACAATCACTGGATTTGCATGTCCAAGAATTAGGGGTCCCCAAGAACCAAGGAAATCTAAATATTCGTTCCCGTCAACATCCCAAACTTTTGATCCAAGTCCTTTTGCTATGAAAGGGGGTATTCCTCCCACGCCATTAAAAGACCTTACTGGGCTATTTACTCCTCCTGGCATAAATTTTTGAGAGCGATTAAATAATTCTTGCGAACGTGTTTGATGCATACTCATCCCATTGCGATCCTTACTTTAAGCGCAACTGGGTCGCTTAAAGTGGATTTATATTTTGTGTAATTTGACAATAATGACCAACGATCCCTATATACAGATAATCTTTCCCCAAGAGACTCAACGTCATTTGGTGTACCAAGATATAGTACCCATGACGCTTCGACTGGTGCACCTGATGCGAATCTTTCAAATACAATTGACGGTATTAGCCAACATTCGTAATCAGAGGTCACACAAAGTATGAATAAATGTGCTCTTGGCCTAAATCTATCCATCTGAAAAGAGGACGAATCTTTTGGGGATATGGGTTCTCGGATAATTACTTCAGTATACGTACCATCACCAGTACGTATGGCAAAATCTATGTCGGAGCTTGTATTTAGCGGCTTAAATACAGAAACTCCGCTTTCAATTAATTTTAAGCTGATATATTCATGAAGAGTTGGCATAGACTCAGTTTGACGTAAGGGCCTCGGCAGCAGATTTGGCGAAGTAGGTAATGATCAGATCAGCTCCTGCTCTTTTTATACTTGTGAGCATTTCAATCATTGCTTCTTGCTCATCAAGCCATCCGTTAGCAACTGCAGCCATGAGCATGGAATATTCGCCAGACACATTATACGCTGCAATTGGGTGATCAAACCGACTTTTTGCCTCTGAAATTATGTCAAGATAAGCTAGTGCAGGTTTGACCATTAAGATATCAGCACCCTCAATAGCATCTTGTGTCAATTCTCTTATTGCTTCATTAAGATTTGCTCCGTCCATTTGGTATGTTTTCCGGTCTCCATTTTTAGGAGCTGATTCTGCAGCTATCCTAAAGGGTCCATAAAAAGCAGAATTCATTTTTGCTGAATATGCCATAAGAGGAATATTTTCAAAATTCTGGGAATCTAAGGTTTTTCTAATTGCTTGTATTTGCCCATCCATCATAGCGGACGGAGCAATTATGTCGGCGCCTGCACGAGCGTGTGAGAGAGCAATTTCTCCTAATAAGTTAAGAGTTTGGTCATTATCTACAGTTCCATTACTTTGAAGGACTCCGCAGTGGCCATGATTAGTGTATTCACACAAACAGACATCCGTAATAACAATGAGGTCAGTGAATTTTCCCTTTAGCTTTTTTACAGCAGTCTGAATAATGCCTTCATCACTGTATGCTTCTGACCCAGAATCATCTTTTGTTGGGGGTATACCAAACAACAATATCGAACGTATACCTAAGCGGATGGCCTCTGCAACCTCTTCTAGCAATAAATCAATCGATAATTGATTTTGTCGAGGCATTGGTTCAATTGGGATTTTCCGATTAATGCCAGAGGTGACAAAAAGCGGATAGATAAAATCGTTTGGGCTAAGCCTAGTTTCCTTTAATAATTCCCTTAATGATGGTGTTCGCCTTAGCCGACGGAGCCTTTTTATAGGGAATTGAGGCTGAGTAGTTTGAGGAAATTTGTTATTTTGAATTTGACTCATAGCCCATAAGTTGTAACAAAGCAGAATGTAGTCCTGGTATCGTATGCTCTTTTGCTTCAATATCTACAGTTATACCTAAGGATACAGCAGTTTGACTAGTAACTGGTCCAATAGAAACTACTTTTGAAGCATTTATTCCTGAGATATCACCATTTAGTAGCTCGACTAAATTTTTCACAGTAGAAGAGCTAGTAAAGGTAATTGCGTCTATAGTGCCTGATGACAAAATTTCTTGGGCACTTCCTGAGCTATTTTCGGGAGTTTTCGTGTTGTAGGCATCAAGTTCTGTTACGTTTGCTCCTAATTTTCTCAGCCCTAATGGAAGCGTTTCGGAGGCTATGTCTGCGCGGAATAATAAGAAATTTACTCCTCCAATAGAATAAGGTTTGAATGCTTCTGACATAGCTTCTGTTGTGTAGACATCAGGTATTAAGTCAGGGCGTATACCATATTTTTCGATTTCCTCTGCAGTGGCTGGCCCTATAGCACCTACCTTATTTTGGGAAAAAACCCTGGAATCAAGCTCCAGAAATTTCATTCTGTTAAAAACTGCATTAACGCCGTTAGCGCTAGTGAAAACTACCCAGCTATAGTTACTAAGAGAGTTAATGGCGTCATCTATAAGCTTATAATTTTCTAAAGGTTGAATTTCTATAGTGGGGAGCTCTACTGGGTTACCACCTTCCGAGCGAATCAAATCACTCAGCCTACTCGCTTGTGTCCTAGTGCGCGTGACTAGTATTTTTTTCCCAAATAGAGGACCTTGATCAAACCATCTTATATCACCTCTTAATTCAACTACGTCCCCGATTATTGAAACGACAGGAGAGCTGATATTCGCAGCAATTCCTTTGCTCACGATATCGGAAAAAGTTCCATCTACTGTTTTTTGTTCGGATATCGTCCCCCATTGAGTCACTGAAATGGGCGTCTTTGGCGACTTACCTTCTTTTATAAGCGCATCAATTATTGATGGCAAACTTTTCCATCCCATGAGTATTACTAGAGTCCCGGGTGTTTTAGATAATGCCTTCCAGTCCAAGCTTGACGTTGGTTTTGAAGGATCCTCTGAGCCAGTTACTACAGTGAATGCTGTAGACACCCTACGATGCGTAACGGGAATACCAGAGTAAGCAGGTACAGCAATAGCAGAGGTGATCCCTGGGATTATTTCAAATGGAACCCCTGCATTTTTTAATGCTATGGCTTCTTCACCGCCTCTCCCAAATACGAAAGGGTCTCCACCTTTGAGACGAACAACATTTTTCCCTTGTAACGCAGCTTTGACTAATTGTTCATTTATAAGTTCTTGGAATGCCCCTGGGGTATCGGGTTCTTTTCCCATGTATACAAATTCTGCCTTTTTTGCTACATCGAGAAGCTCGCTAGGTGCTAATCGATCATGAACCACGACATCTGCATTTTGAAGTAATTTATACCCCTTCATTGTTATTAAGCCAGGATCACCAGGGCCTGATCCTACCAAGTATACGGTGCCTATTTTCAATATAAACTCTCCAGTAATTGGGTGGCGCCTTGTTCAATCAACGCCTGATACGCTGCCTTTGCTAAAAGCTCAGGTTCGTTTGGTTCTCCTGTAACTTCTACTCGATAGCTCATTGAACCATCTGGCTCAGTTAAGGTTGCGAATAATTGAAGTGAATTATCCTTCATGATGGCATGAGCGCCAAGAGGGATATTGCACCCCCCTCCGGCTTGTTGAAGCAATGCTCTTTCTGCTTTTACCGCTACGCTGGTTGGTATATCAACAATTTGATCGATCATACCAATTAGTTCGGCATCATCTTTTCTTACTTCGACAGCTATTGCAGCTTGACCGGGTGACGGAGTACATATCTGAGGTGATAGGTACTCTGAAATATAACGTTCCATCCCTAATCGTTTTACCCCTGCAGCCGCAATTATTACACCGTCATAATTATCTCCTGATGATTTTTGGATGCGCGTCTCTACATTACCTCGTATATCCAAGAACTTAAGATGCTTTGCCCCATGTAGCAGTTGTGCAGCACGTCGAGTGCTACTTGTGCCAATCCTTGCGCCTTCGGGTAAATCTAAAAGAGTTTTTCCCCACCGATTTACTAATACATCCCTAGGATCTTCTCGTTCAAGCACGGGTATTGTAATTACTTCTTGCATTTGTGTGGTCGGTAGGTCTTTTAGGCTATGTACTGCAATATCGATACGCTGCTCGACCAATGCTTGCTCTAGCTTAGAAGTAAAAGCACCGATGCCAATAGATTCTATTTTTTCTTCGGGGAACTCATCACCACCTGAACGTATTTGAAGAATTTTAAAATTTGCATCGGGATTTATTAGTCTTAATCGGGAAAGTACAGCTTCAGTTTGAATCAAGGCAAGCTTGCTGCCTCTAGTACCTATTCTTATTGAGCTTTCCATAAGGCGCATTCACTCTCGAAGCCCGAAGAGTTCCCGAGCGTATTGTGTAAAAGAAGCATCGTTTTTTGATCGCAATGATGAAGTTGGAGCGTGCAATAATTTTTTGATAATCGCCTTTGTCATTTTATCAATTTTCTCTGCATCTTCGGAAGAAGATAGTGATATTTGTTGTAAAGTTTTTGATATTTCTTCGGCTCGAATGTTTTCAGCAAAATCGTGAATAGCAGAAATTGTTGGTGTAACTAATCTTGATTTCCACCAATTCCTGAACGACTCTACTTCTTCAGCAATAATTGATTCTACTTTTGAAGCCTCTGCTTCACGTTCGATTCGGTTATTTGTTGCTATTGACACTAAGTCATCTAAAGTGAAGATTTGGACACCTGGAATATCATTCGCCCCATACTCCACATCCCGTGGTGCCGCAATATCCATAATTAAAAGCGGTCTTTGTTTTCGATTATCCATTATTTCCGCTAATTCGCTCTTAGAAATAATGTACTCAGGAGCTCCTGTTGCTGTTACGACGATATCGGATTGAATTAATAAAGAGCTTAGGTCGTCAAGAGATGCTATTTCAGCGTTAACGTCATTAGCAAGGCCGCGTGCATTTGTAATTGTTCTATTAGCTATTGTGATTTGCTTTGAGCCCGAGTCTCGCAGAGCTTGAGCAGCCAGACGTGATGCCTCTCCGACTCCAATTATCAATGCTTTTACCTGATCTAGTTGCCCAATATATTGCTTACTAAGTTGCACACAAGCCCTACTTACAGATAGTGCATTGCGGCTTATTGATGTCTCGGTCCTTGCTCTTTTCCCTGTTCGAATTGCACTATGAAACAGGTGTGCAATTGTTCCTCCAGCAATGCCCTGCTTCGCAGCGGCACTAAAAGAATCCCTAACTTGGCCAAGTATCTCAGACTCGCCTATTATTTGTGAGTCTAAACTCGATGCAACCCTAAATAGGTGGGTTACGGCTTTTTCTTGCTCGAGGACATAAAGATTTTGCTGGAAATTATCAATTTCGACCTCAAAAAATTGCTGCAAAAAATTACGATGTGCGTTTATACCATGCTCAGCATTAGTTGCGACACTATAAATTTCCGTTCGGTTACAAGTTGCAACTATTACACCTTGAGATGTGTAATTTGAGAAAGCATTTAATGCCCAGGGCAGGGCATCATTCGTTAAACTGACCTTCTCGCGTACATTGAGAGAGGCAGTTTTATGGCTAAGGCCTGTAAGAAGAATGCGCATTTAGTTGCTTTCACCTGCACTTAAAGTATCTTTCAAATATGCTTTAGCGTATTTGATTTGCCCAGATTGGACATTTTCAAGCAAATGGGTATCCATTGCAGATTGCCATTTTTCTGGTGACGCAGTTATACCTTCAGATTTCAACTCACTTCTTACTTCAGCAAGCACTTCAATTGCATCTGCCCATTCAATACACCTACAAAACCCCTTGTGGCTAAAGTGTTCTGGGTTTTGAGTCCCATCTATAAGCTCTCGAAGCTTCCGGGCTAGAGCAGGGCTTTTCCCTGCAGTAGATATAGCGATAGTTACTGGTCCTTTTTCAATTATGGAAGGAGCAATGAAACCACATAATTCGGATTTATCTACTACGTTTAGAAAAATTTTCCTTTGCTCTGCTTCTTGAGCGATAGACTCGTTAATTGCTGAATCATCGGTCGCTGCAATTGCCAGCCAGGCGCCGTCTAAATCCCCAGCCTGATAGGTTCGCTTATGCCATTGGATTGTCTTTTTTTTCGCCAACTTTGCGACAGATGAAGTTGAGTCTGGGCTAATCAAGGTGATTTTTGCATTTGCAGCTAATAATTGTTCGATTTTTCGTTCCGCAATTATGCCCCCTCCAATGACCACTACGAAGCGACCGTTCAAATCAAGAAAAGCGGGGTAGTATTGGTTGTAATTATCCAGCGTACTCTTCCTCAACGAAATATCGGACACGAGTTTTTTTGTATTCTCGACTACTGTACAGAAGTAGGTAATCGTCTATCCCTGTGTAATTAGCTATTTCCGTAGCGACGTCTTCACAAGTCTGCTGATTGGTTGCATGGATCATAGTGAAATGAGTGTATTTCCAATCAGGGAAAGTAGGTCGTTGGTAGCAGTGAGAAACCCATGGGCTTTCAGCCATTTTTAGACCTACTTCAACAGCTTTTTCCTCTGGGACATGCCAGACTGCCATCGCATTTGCATGGAATCCTGCTTTCCGGTGATACAGTACCGCACTGTAGCGGCGCATAATTTGCCTTTCGACTGCAATTTTTGCCCATTCGAATAATTCTGCCACACTAATACCAAGCTTTTGAGCCATATCGTCAAATGGGTAGGGGGTCACTGGCAGGTCTTCCTGCAGCTCTCTAATGAATTCTATATCTCTTTCTGAAAGATCTTCAGCACGGTTCCAGTTTTCATTTAATTCAGGTTTCTTTTCGACCGCTGAGCCTGTTCGGCCGTAGCCATCAGGTGAGAAGTATTCGTAGGCAGCGCCCTCCTGCTTGATCATGTCAAAATTAACACCGATCTTGAAAAATCGAATAGTAGGCATAATTCGCGCTGCAATTGCGCCGGTTTCTTCAGCCATTTCATTAACTACGGAATCAATATCTTCATGGGGTGGAACCGCAATGGTAAACCAAAGATTAAAGTGCCCATTGCGGGCGTAATTATGGCTGACTCCAGGGTGCTTGTTAATGCGTTGTGCTGCCTTATCAAGAATATCGTCAGGATACTTAAAAGCAACGAGTGTGGTTTTGTACCCGAGTCGCCTCGTGTCAAAAATGGCACTAACTTGCCTTATAACGTTTTCTTTCTTCAGCCGCTCGATTCTTTTCATAACTTCGCTTTCAGTTGAGTCAACTGCCTCTGCGATTCGCTTGTAAGGAGCGGGGTCCAATGGGAAATCCGATTGAACTAGATTTAGAATTTCGCGATCTAATAGGTCTGGCTGGGTTGTAGCAGTCAAATTGCACCCTCGTTCCTTAAAAGATAATAGGCAATTGGCTTTAGGTCAAACGTATTTTTGTCTATGATGCAGGGGTGAGCAAAAATTCAGACAGTAAATCAAGCAAAAAAGGGCTATTTTATGGTTGGTATATAGTAGCTGCTATTTTTTTCATGGTCTTTGTATCAGCAGGCTTCCGTCAAAGTTACGGACTGTTTATACCTTCTTGGATTGATGAATTTGAAGTTTCAGTATCAACTATTTCATTTGTCTCAGCTGGAGGCTGGGTAGTTAACGGAATAGCACAGCCAATTGTTGGTCGTATGTCCGATCAGCATGGCGCTAGAGTCGTAATGGTATGGAGTGTCGTAGTTTTGGGCATTAGCACTTTAGGAATGGCCTTCGCTACGGGTATTTGGGTTTTAGCTTTTTTTTATGGGATATTAGGTTCGTTCGCAGTTGCTGGTGCGCAATTTACACCAGTCACACCCTTAATCTCACGTTGGTTTGTTAAAAAAAGAGGCATGGCGTTGAGTTTTCTTACGTCGGGGGGTTCAGCGGGTGCGATGCTTATAGTTCCTTTCTCAGCTTTCTTGATGGCTATGACAAATTGGCGATGGTCGCTTTTTGCTCTTGCTGCAGTGATTTTATTATTAGCGATGCCTTTGGTATTAATAATTGTGCGAAATGAACCTAAGGAAATGGGAGTCTTTCCGGATGGCCAGCCTGATTTCAGCGATAGCAAAGATAATCAGCGATTAATGAGAGAAGGCCCATTGGCCGTATCGAAATGGCCTGATTCATATCGTTCGGCACCTATGTGGCAACTTACTCTTTCTTACATCGTTTGCGGGGTGACCACGGCAATAATCTCTGTTCATTTCGTGCAGTATGCTAAGACCGAAGGTATCAATGAAACATCCGCTGCTTTGGCATTTGGGTTGCTAAGTTTTATGAATTTGGTGGGTGTTTTAGTTCTTGGCTTTATTTCAGATAAAGTTAAGAGGAAAAATGCATTAGCCGTAATATACGCTTTTCGTGGAATAGGTTTTTTGGCATTATTGATTTTCCCTAGTTCGTATGGGATCTGGATTTTTTCAGTGATTGCGGGTAGCTCTTGGCTAGCCTCGGTTCCGCAGACTAGCGCCTTGGCAGCTGAAGTGTATGGGATCCGTAATGCTGGAACCATTACTGGCATGCTTAGCATGGTTCACATGATTGCGGGGGCGGTTGCTGTAGCTGCAGCTGGGCTGAATTACGATATTATCGGGACGTACGATTTGACATGGCTTAGCTCGTTTGCCCTGTTAATTGCAGCAGCCATAATTTCATTTACTCTTAATGAACGACAATATTCTGCTAGGTATAATCCTGTTTATTCGGGAGCGTAGCGTGAAGTTTTTCGACCCAGTTTATGCACACCATTCTGAGCCAACTGACACAGAACTTCTACAATGGCTAGTTGAAACCGTCGATCTGGTTTTAGGTTATAACCGATGGTTTGTAATGGGCTTAGTTGGCTTTGTAATCATTATATTTCCTGTTGTTGTAGTACTTCTCGCAAAATATAGGAGTCGTTGAATTTTTATTTTTTGGGCGGCTTTGCAAGGAAGAAAAATGCAGCTGCAATAAAACTTGTAATTGCATAAGCCGTGAAAACTGGAATGTAATTACCGATTGAATCATGAACGGCTGCGGGTATTAAAGGGCCAGCTGCCATAGCCGGTGTGATTAGAAGTATAGTGAATCCATTTATAGACCCTACATGTTTTCTGCCGAAATAGTCTGGCCAAGCCTGAGCCTGCAATTGCTGAGAACCTCCGATGACTAATCCAAGAGGCCAAGTCGCAGCAAATAGGGCAACTGGGCTACTTGCCAGCGTAAAAAAAGATATTGCGAATCCATATGCTAGGCCATAGAACGTCATTCCAATATGTACACCGAATTTGCCTGCTATAAACCCCCAAAAAGGGCGCCCAAAGATTGCTCCAAATCCATAGAAGGCAAATGCAGTAGTAGCTGTACTATATGAAAGCCCTTCATCAGTAAAATATGGAACCATATTTGCGATAATTCCTGTTGCGGGAAACCCGGTTAACACAAAAGCGATAACGACAAGCCACAGCGATTTTGTCCGAATAGCTTCTTTTCGTGTCCAACTAATCTCGGTATCTGAAGCGTCAGAACTGAAGGAATTTTTGGTGGGTATAATCTGCGCATTATCAGGTAAGAGGCCGAAATCCTCGGGTTTCCTACGTACGATAATCCATGCTAATGGGGCAAGTAATACGATTTCAAGGACACCTAATGTTGCCCACCCCGCCCGCCAAGATGTTTGCTCAACCAGTAGCGCAAAAATAGGGACCATTGCGAAACCAAAAACAGCCCTGCCGCCGCTAAACCAGGCGAAGGCGGCAGCTCTCCTACGTATGAACCAATTTGCGATTGCCGTTCGAGGACCGATATTCTCAAGCCCTGTTCGGGCTATACCTACTCCAATTCCTAGGAGGAGATAGTATTGCCATTGTGCCCCAATGAATGCTAGACCTATAAGGCTAAGCCCACCCAGCAAAGCACTTAACGTCATGCCTACCCGAGCGCCATGCTTATCGAATAACCCCCCTACAAGCATTCCAAACCCAGCTGTTACAAATGTGGCAATGGTTAGTGCTAACACAAGCTCTGTGCGCGACCATCCGAGATCGTCTTCCATTGGAACTACTAGCACTCCAAATAGATAACTTGTTGCGGCCCCATGAATAAACAAAGAAAGAAATGAGACTCCAACGATCTGCCATCCTCGGTACAAAGAGAAAAAATTGAAATATCGTAAATACCGCAAATTTATGTATTCCCTAAAGTGATAATGGCAATGCCTACTACGATTATGCTTGTGGCAAATAGCTTTGTCGCAATTGATGAAGTTGTCGTTATTTCACCTAGCGCGCCTTTCCATATTAAGCCAATTATTAAGCTATAAATAACTAAGAAAAATGAACGAGTACTTGTTAGCGCAGTGACTAATGCTGCTGGTCCAAGAGAGAGAGCCCATAGAGATAGGAGTAGGCTTACTGTAGCAATGATAAATTCATTGGTTCCGCTTACTAATAATGCGGGACTACGTCGCGCAACCAATCCTCTCAAATCATTCCAAGGATCCCTTCGTAGATTGAAAAATAAAAACACTGATCCTAAACCAAGTGAACGTAGTGCATGAGTAAACAGTACGGGGAGTTCATCGACTGCTATTTTACCAAAAATGTGGGCACTGCCTTGGATTGCACTCCCTATCATCAGTATTGCTAAAGATTTATTTAAAAAAGCTTTGCGATTTTTAAAATCAACCTTTACTGAAATTATGGTCGCGCCCACAACTACGGCCAAGATCGCTAGCCATTCGTAAATTCCGAGATTTTCTCCTAAGAAAAAGAATGCAAAAATAGCTGTAAATATTGGGAAGCTTTGAAATACGGGGACTGTTCTCGATACTTCTTCTGTGTAAAGGACATACATCAAAAACTGGGCACTCACGCCCCAAAGGAACCCAGAGAATAGCGCCCAAAATATAAGCGTGATAGTTGCAGTCGCAGGAACTTGTATCGCGCCTAGAATTACTACACCAACAGTTGTCTGTGCTATACCAATCATTAGAGGTAATGTTCTTGGTGTATTGGCGTATTTATAAATAACAGTCTTATCAAAAATATTTACTATTCCTGAGACTGCTGAGCCTATTAAGGCTATCGTAATCCAATCCAAACTAGCTGAAGGCCTTGTCGTAAGTAAGACAAGCGTCATTTCTTACAACATGCCCTGGTAGAGCACCTGTATGTTCTCCATTTTCAATGAGTACTTCACCGTTAACAATGGTGTAAGGAATTCCTCGTGCTGTTTGTTTCAATCGCATAGCGTTACCGGGGAGATCGTAAGACTCTTCAGATTCATTGAGGCTTAGCGCTTCATAATCAAATACGATTATATCGGCCTTACTACCTATTTGTATTCTACCTCTACCAACTACCCCAAATATATCTGCAGGAATAGAGGTTAATTGGCGAACTCCTTCTTCGATTGACATTATTTTTTTAGTACGTACCCAATGACTAAGAAAATAAACTCCGTATCCGTATCCGCCTTCTCTGACAACATGCGCTCCAGAGTCTGACAAACCAATTAATGTGTGAGGGTGGTTGAGAATTTCAGACATTGCATCGTCATCATTGTTTTGCTGGTTACGAGCAAACCAGGTTTTGAGCTGCTCTTCAATGCTGAGGTCAAGAAAAACATCTAAAGGATCTTTAGATTGCTCCAGTGCTAGTTCTTGAATGGTTTTGCCAGTAAGTATTGCATTAGATTGTAACGCAGTTTTAACGATAACTACGTGATCCCAACGACCAGAAAAGCCTAAAGCAGTTTTGTTGTTGTTCTCTTCAATTTCTTTGGCTAACTGTATGCGTGTTTTTCTTTCTGAAAACGCAGAAATTTTTTCTTCATCAGTACTATTCATGATGGATTTCCACGTAGGCATGAGATTGAAGAACTCGGCACTATTCATCTGGAAAAATCGGAGCCCCGGGCGAGGGTTGATTTGAGGGTAGACTTTTACGTTACCACGCGAATTTACATCCTCTAGGTGAGACAAATGTTTTTTCCATTGTTTTGGTTCAAGGACACTTTGCACGATTGATAGATATGTAACAGGTCTTCCGCTAGATTCAGAAATTTTTGTACAAATTTCATCACTTAATTCCTGGCCTAAAGGATCCCCAACCTGAATTACACCGGTATCTAACTCTTTTAAAGTACTTGCCACGCTATAGAGTTCATTTAGACTAGCAACGTTGCTTGGGAGGGGTCGACCATCAAGGCCTACGTGCCTAGGGTTGCGGTCAAATGATATGCCAAGTGCGCCTGCTTCAATGCTTTCTCTAATAGCATCTTGAATGGCTTCTATTTCTTCTCCTGTGGCTGTGCGATCATGGGACTCTTCCCCCATTACCCATCGACGTATGGCTGAATGCCCAACCATTACACCGTAGTTAATTCCTAATTTATTGTCCAACGATTCAAGGTATTCTCCGAAAGTAGACCATCCCCAAGGAACACCATTGATAAGTACGTCGTAGGGGATAGCCTCTACCTTCGCTAGCATCCCTGCAAGTGCAGTTTCGTCACCAGGTCGAACAGGCGCTAACGTCAAGGAGCAATTCCCACTTACGACTGTAGTTACTCCGTTGAAGCAAGAAAATGTACATAAAGGATCAAAAGTTACTTGGCCATCATAATGTGTGTGATGATCAATGAAACCTGGAGCAACAGTGTGATTTGTTGCATCAATAACTCTATCGGCGGAAGAATCTAAGTTTCCAATACCAGCAATCAAGCCGCCTATGATGCCAATATCGGCTATATAAGATGCTTTGCCAGTACCATCTACAATGGTTCCATTTTTTATTAGAAGATCAAATTTCATCGCATCCTCCCGTTGCCAGTTTGGGTATAGTACTACGTTTAGCTAACGAATTTATGAAAGGGCACCCGCAATTTCTTCTTCAGATAGTTTATATACGGATCTAGCTTTCTCTGCGGTAATAATACCGTCTTGCAAATCGCCTTTTACAAGCTCTCTATCCCGATCTTGAGGATCTAATACACCGCCTCCACCGCCAGTTTCAATACTAAAAACATCCCCTGGTTTTAGTCCTATGTTTGAAGCGATCCCAGGGTATTTTTCTTGGTTATTGGTATCGGGATGCACTACTACATAAGCATTCGCGCCTGCATCGCCTCCGTCAACTCCAGAAGCTTCACGTTTTGCTGCACCACCGGATAGTCTGCTATTGGATCGAACTTTGTATTCACGAATGTAGCCCGGTCCTCCACGAGATTTCCCATCTCCTCCAGTATCGGGCAGTGTTTCGAATCGTGTTACATCTACTGGAAATTCTGATTCAATGATCTCAAGACTGGTGAATCTGCCTCCACTTGCGCGTGCACCTACACCAGTGAACCCGTCGCCACCATCCCATGCACGTGCCCCAGCATACATAAGTTCATATTGCACATATTGGCGATCATTATCTCCTTGATAGCCAATGACAATTGAGCTTTGAGTAGAGCCATGAGCTAATGCTGGCTGACCGGCTGCTTTAGCCATAGCTGACATAATAACGCTTTCTGCAATGGAAACAGTTTTAGAATAAAAGCCTACAGGACCAGGGAATTCTGGATCCAGTATGCTGCCTTTCCTGAACCGGCATTCGATTGCATTGCCGAGTCCATGATTTATCGGCAGGTACGGATCAGTCATTGCTATTGCAGCGTGGTATACCAATCCCCTGATAAAAGGCTCTCTTACATTGATAGGTGCCGAAGCTTGGTTTCCAGTTTGAGTGAAATCCATGATCAGTCGATCACCCTCTTTAATTGCGGAGACATGTAAACGTATGGGGTTTCCTGGATTTGACGGATCATCAACCCACGTCTCAGATTCGTGGACACCGTCTGTCCATTGAGCAATAAGATCTCTTGCCTGCTGTTCAGTTCTTGTACCTAAGTCTTCAAACATTTGCAGAAGAGTGTCTGCACCGTAAGTATTTATGGCGTCTTTGACTCTTTCCTCACCTATAGAAAAACATACTCCGGCTTTAGCGCTTAGGTCGCCAATCATCATCTCCGGAACCCTGCTATTGGCTTTTACAAAAGATGCTGTGTCCTGTACTAATTCGTAGTTTCGCATGTAGCGTACTGGCATGATTTGAAGACCTTCGCCGAATAAATCACGTGATGTTGCATTACGACTACCAGCTGCTACACCTCCAATGTCTGGAGTATGTCCCATGCTTGCTGCAAAAGCGATCACCTGTGAATCATGGAAAATAGGCGTCATGATAACCATGTCATTTGCGTGCGGGCATCCACTGTAATAAGGGTGATTAGCAAGAAAAGCATCACCTTCAGCCATTTCATCCAGCGTATAAAATTGTAAGAGTCCTTTGACTGATTCAGGGTATGCAGCCATATGCGTTGGATGATTTGATTGGCCAACCAGCCTGCCCTGTTTATCGAGAACTCCACAGCTGAAATCATGCGATTCACGAACGATAGTGGAGAAGCCCGTACGAAACACAGCTTTCTCCATTTCTCTGACAATGCCGTCAAGGCGAGCCCTTAAGACTTCATAGGTTATTGGGTCAACGCTTGCCATATTTTGCTCCTCACGCTATATCAATCACAATGTTTAAATAGTCGTCAACTTTGGCTGTTTGCCCTGGGTAAACAACGGTTGTTGAGTCTAATTGCTCAACGATTGCAGGGCCGTTGAAGTTATGCCCTGGTTCTAATAGTTCACGATTGTAAATCGGGCATTCAACAAGGCCCTCTTTACTGTCAAAACACACTTGTCTATTTCCTAGTTTTGCAACATCAGACGAGGTTTTTGCCGATTCCCTCGATTTAAGCGATGCTTTCGAGACTATAGCGGAAGCACGTAATCTGTAGTTTACAGCTTCTGCATCTTCGTCGGCTGCAGCATGCCCAAACATTTGTTCATGAGTACTATCAAATCTACTGCGTGCGGCCGCAATATCGTCTTGATTTAATTCGTCTGAGCCACCAAGTGGAATTGTAAGTTCGTACCCTTGGCCTAAGTAACGAATGTCTATTCCAAATTCTAATTTTAGTTGGTCAAGGGAATAACCTTCATTCAGGAATTCGTTTTCAGCTTGAGAACGGAGTTCTCTCAACACACGTGATAACTCATCGGCTTTTAATTCAGATACAAGTCGCAAACGTGAGCGCACGTAATCTCTTCTGGGGTCTGCCATAAGTAGTCCTAAAGCTGAAGTTACTCCTGGTGCAGGAGGAACAATAACTTTGGACATTCTCAGATCTGCTGCAAGTCGGCCGGATGGAACTGGTCCTGCTCCTCCAAATGCAACTAAAGTAAAATCTCTTAGATCATATCCTTGCTCGGTAGAAACAGCGCGAATGCCTTCTTCCATTTTTGCATTAACGATGCGAATAATTCCTTCGGCCGTTTCTAAGGTCCCTAGACCAAGAGTATGAGCCATTTCGGTAATAGCTTTTTCGGCACTTGTTTTATCCAATGCAACGCGTCCTGCAAGCTTGGACTCAGAGTTGAGGAAGCCTAATACTAAATTAGCGTCTGTTACGGTAGGTTGTTTACCTCCACGTCCGTAAGATACTGGACCGGGATCAGCGCCAGCACTTTCTGGACCGACTCTCAATCCTCCCCCAGATTCTACGGTTGCTATAGTTCCACCCCCTGCTCCAATAGTGTTGATCATGAGCATGGGAACTGCTAGTTCCCAATCTCCAATTCTCCCTGTAGTTGTCTCAAGTACGCGACCCTCTTGCCCTAGTGCAATATCGGTGCTGGTACCTCCCATATCTAAGGAAACTGCATTTGAATAACCTGCGGTGGACGCAATTTGCATTGCTGCCATTGCTCCTGCACATGGTCCTGATAAAACTGTTGTTACAGGAGTAACACTAGCAATTCTTGCGACTCCCCCATTACTTTGCATTACATAAAGAGCGTCGCTGGTAACCATGTGTTCTCTTATTCTCCGCTCTAACGCCTCCAAATAAGTGACCATCATTGGAGCAATATATGCGTTCGCAACGGTTGTGCTTAGTCGAGGGAATTCACGCATTTGTGGTAATACACTGGATGATAGTGAAACTGTTGCCTCCGGCAGCTCTTGCTTAATAATTTCTTCTATTCGTTTTTCATGCTTATCGTTTAGAAAAGAGAAAAGCAAAACTACTGCAATTGATTGGATCCCCCTTTTGCCGAGGGATTTTACTGCTTCAATTACGGCACTTTCATCAAGAGATTTAGTAATTTCACCTTTGTAGTTAACCCTTTCTTTTGCTTCACGTCTAAAGCGAGGAAGTACCGGAGGCTTTTTTTCAACATATGGGCTTGTGACTTTACTAGTGTCCTCGCTTGGCGCAAGGTGCCATACATCATTGATGCCTCCAAAACCTTCAGTTACAAACAAACCCACGTGCGCGCCTTTTCCAGTTAGAAGGGCATTGGTACCAACGGTAGTTCCATGCGATAAGGAAAGTACATCGGAGGGCGAAAGACCTCCGGTAAATATTTCTGCGATGCCATCAATGATTGCTTGGCCTGGATCAGCGGGAGTTGAGGGTAATTTTAAGACGGTTAGTTCACCAGAGTCCTGATCTAATACGACCATATCTGTAAACGTTCCACCAGTATCTACGGCAATAGCTTTCATGGTTCTCCAATATTTTTTGTTGAGCCTCGTTTATATAAGCGTGCTGCGATCGTGTCAATTAAATTTTTGTCGCCAATAGTACTTAGAAATTGATACTATGGTATTAGGCTAAACAAGTTTCAATATCGAATTGTATTACAGTATTAAGATACTGGTAGCAGGGTGTTAAAAATTTGGAATTTTGCCTCTAAGTATCATAGAGGATGATTACAGTATGGAGATTAATGTTCGCTCGCTTGTTTTAGTACTTGTACTAATGAGCTCTGCTGTCGTTGCACTTGCTTGTGGATCGACGGAAAATCCTGCTCCGGAAACGAATTTAGGGGTATCTCCTACTTCTGGTGATGCCTCGCCACCACCGCCACCGGATGACTTGCCTTCCGATACTCCTAGTGATGCCTCGCCACCACCGCCACTGGATGACTTGCCTTCCGATGCTCCTGGCGACGCTTCACCACCACCGCCTCCACCGGGTGACTTGCCTGCCGATGCTCCTGGCGACGCTCCACCACCACCGCCTCCACCGGGTGACTTGCCAGCCGGTGCTCCTGGTGACGCTGCTCCACCGCCTCCACCGGGTGCCTTACCTGCCGGTACCCCTGGTGACGCTCCACCGCCTCCACCGGGTGCCTTACCTGCCGGTACCCCTGGTGACGCTCCACCGCCACCAACGGGTGACTTGCCTTCCGATGCTCCTGGTGACGTTCCTCCACCGCCGCCACCACCCGATAGCCTAAACAATGGTAACCAGTCAGAAGGAAGCAGATCCAGCATTAATGATTGCCTTCAAATTAGTAAACCCAAGTCATCTAACTCTGCTCAAGGAATAAATGCGTACGGCTATCTATATGGGTACGATCAGGATGTTTGGCAATTCAGCGCCAAAGAAGGCGACAAGGCCCTTATCGAAATGATTGGATCAGTAATACCTCGTGCCCAGCGTAATCGTATGGATAGTCCCTTAACACGAACTAATGCCTTGACAGAGACAATTTTTTCTATAGTAGATCCAAATGGTAAGGAAGTAATTAAAAATCATAAGGGAGCAGAATTTTTGCCAGAGGGCCAAGCTAATCATCCAATACAGTTCAGTATTTGCACTACTGGTGTACACAAAATCTATGCAAATACATATAAAAATGATTCTGGGGGCTATCAACTAGCCGTTAGTTTGAACAATGTATCCCTGCAAGTTACTCCCGCTGAAGAGGGAAATACCCCGTTGTTAGATCAAAATCCGATCGCGGTCACACAGGGAAATAAAACAACAAATTGGACTTATAAAAATAAAGGGTCTTTCTTTATTGAAGACAAGCAAGATACCTATACTTTTAATGCAAGCAAAGGCCAATTATTAAAAGTGCTATTAAAAGTAGTGGCTCCCTTCAAATATGGAAAAGATAATTTTGATTTTAATACCCAACTGCATCTTTTTGATTCAAAAGGAAAAATAATTGAGGTAGCTACCGACGTAGGTGCCGGAATGAATCCCATTCTAATTACAGAATTGCCAATGGCAGGACAATACTCTCTGGTTAGCTCTATTAGAGGTAAATTTGCACTTCCTAATGAAGGTAAAGTCGGTAACGATGCATGGAATCAATGGGATGCATCTACGAATCAGTTATTTGATCTAGGACCTAAGGGACTTGGTCATTATGAAATTCAATTCAGCATCGACTTAGACGGAACTCATGTACGTCAAGAATTTCCATTAAAAAGAAAAGATGCAGTGAAAATAAATGCAATTCGGGTTACGGATGATGTTTCCTTCAGTTCTTCTAATCCAACAAAAATTGACATTCAAGCGCAAGTCGATCACTTGAACAAAATTTACGGTGATCTTTTGCCTATTGGGATTTGGCCTGGGTTTGAATTGGCCTCAATAACTGATTATTACGATCCTGTAAGGGCGAAATCGTCAACTCCTGAAGAAGCTTTAATGGTTATGGACGAAGTGGGTGCTAGCCCTGCTGCAATTGATGATGCAGTAAATATAATTCTTACTGATATTAACAATGCCGGTACTCAGGGCTTTACCTACAAAAATTTTCCCTATCGAGCTCGCAAAGGGGCTCAAATAGTTGTTGATACATCCAACATAAGCGGTGGTGCTTCTATTGATCCCTACAGTGCTTCAATACTTCTACATGAGATGGCACATGTAACGGGAATTGATCATTTTGCTGGATTCGCAGTTCCTCAAAGGGTTGGAATAGAAGTTTCCGAAGAGATGGGAACTTACGATTATGTTTCGTTTCTATATTCAAACGCTGAAAAAAGCTTTATGAGCCAGCATGTCTCAGAAGCTTCAAAACATGATAGTCAATATGCGGGTCAAAGCTGGTATTTGACAAGGCCTGAATTTAGTCTCAATACACCTACGTACGGTCGTGTAGTAAGAGCTTCCTTTATAAATTGGCTGGTTAAAAACGAGATAGTAGAACTATCGACAATCCCAACGCAGTACCTCTTACCGAAACTTTCCGTTGATGCAGTTGAGAGTAAAGCAAATTGGGAATGGGATGAGCAAAATGATATAAAATTGACAACAATGGAGACTCCCAAATTCCCTCTCATTGTTAGTGCTGACTCTCCATTGAACCAATCAGCTGCTGCAGCGTGGACTTCAAGCACACAAGATGAAGTCTGGCTAGTCAATAGAGATCAGGACGGATCATGGGCGAGCCCTGTTTCCTTCGTATACCCAGATGGAGTGTCTGCTCTTTCAATAAAAATGAACAACTCAGGGAATGCTATCGCCATATGGGAACGAAGCAAGGCAAAGAATCTAGCGAATTCGAGTATAGAAATCACTACTTACGATGTAAGTACTAAAACTTGGGCAGCACCTTCTCCGCTCTCTGCAATAAGCGATACAAATACGTCTATGAAGTACCCAAGGCTTGAGATAAATGACAATGGAGAAGCCACTGCGATTTGGGTGCGTAGAAACAATGGGAATCAGCAGGGGAAATATCAACTAATGAGCCGTACTCGCGATACGCAAGGTGCTTGGTCAAGTTCTATTGTGCTAGCTGAAAGTTCTAATCTCATTGCGTTCCCTGCTCTTTCGTTGAATCAGCGAGGTGATAAATGGGTAGCATGGCAAGAATTCTTACCTAACAAGAAAGTATTTCAAGTGAAAGGACGCTTTTTCTCAAATGAAACTGCTACCTATCCATATTGGTCAGCTACAGAGATTTACTCTGACGGAACCGCACATGCTGGGTTTCCGCAGCTTTCACTAGATAGTCAAGGAAATGGGATTATGTACTGGCGTGAAGCTGATCAAGCTAAGTTAATTGCTTCACATCACTTTATTGGTACCACTCAGCTGAATGGGTATTTATCGATGTCTGCAACAGCCCATCTTACAGCGATGAACCGGGCTCGTGCAGGGAAATTAAGTAGCAGAAAACAACTATCTCATCAAGGGCATGATAGCTTCAATGCAAATGTAGAAACGGCAGAGGATATCAATATAAAATTTACTGCTAATGGTGAGGCTATTGCCGCATGGTACGGATTCGATGGAGATGACTATAGGATTTTTGCTTCATCGCGAGATGCCCTAGGTAATTGGGGATCAGCGAAGGCTCTTTCTGCTTCAGGCTATCATTCCAAAACACCACGAATTGCTATTGGAGATAATCGAGAAGTAGCTATTATATGGGGCCGTTCTGATCCTGTGGATGGGCACGTAATTGAGACTGCAAGTTTGGATCCTGAATCAGGGAATTGGTCTAGTCCATTAGTTTTGTCCAAATCCAATCAAACTGCAGTTTGGGCCGATATTACCTTCGATGGGGGAAGAAATTATACCGCTATATGGGTAGAACTTGAGAAGAAGCAGAAATCTTGGGATCCAGATAAACTTTTTGTAGTGACTAGAAGCGGAAAAACGACTTGAATTAGAAGTAATATCCAGATGTAAGGTCAGTTTGCAATCGTTTGACTTTCGATTCCTGGCATCACAAATGGTTTGATTTTTTCAGGCTTGATATTGATATTAGACTCGTTAATATCAATACCAAAAAATGTAAGCTTCCGATCAGCTAAGTAATCAATTTGACCATTTTTCAGTATTTTAAAAGGCCTGTCATGTCCTGGGTAAATAATTTCTGCAGCCTCAGTAATTCGCTCAATACTCCGTTTTGAATCGGCTTCATTCCAAAATACATTGGCATTAACTTTTGAAGCTACAACACCAGCGTTGGCTATGCCATCTCCAGTAATCGCGACAGGACCTTCTGTGGTTTCCACAATTAATGCCATTGTGCCTGCAGAATGCCCCGGGGTATGTATCACGCCTACACCAGCTTCTATTTCATAACCATCCTGTATTTCTCTAACATTGCCGAGAGATTCGATCATCGCGTCAGTCCAAAGGGGCGTGGCCCAGTCATTAGGATGAGGATTGCGTATATATTTCCGCTCCCACTCATGAATTAACACTTCAGCAGAGGGGAAAATATCGTAATTTTGGGCATGGTCCCAATGTGCGTGGGTCATTACAGCAATGTGGATATCTGAAGGTTCAAGATTTCTTTCTTTTAGGGCGCTTAAAAGAGCACGTCGGCGTCCGACATGACCAGTATCAATAATGATATTTTTAGCACCTTGAACGAGGAGCGTACTACAATAGCCTAATGATCCGTAATTAGTTGAAATTGATTCGCCATGGAGCAAAACCTGAATCGATGCCATATAAACCTCTCTGGATTCATGCGCTTAATCATCAATTCCTACTTACTTGATTCGTAAATACACAGGGAAAGATAAGATGATCTGCATTGATAATGGAAAAAATAAAAGGTACTCTCTAACCAATATTTGCATCTAACCTTACATCCTATGCAAATCAAAGAAAATGCAGAAATTTCAAATCGGAAACCGGACTGTTGGTTCAGGCGAAAAGTGCTTCGTTGTTGCAGAAGTAGCTCAGAGTCATGACGGTTCTTTAGGCTTAGCTCATGCCTTCATAGATGCTGCAGCACAGGCAGGGGCCGATGCAATTAAGTTTCAGACACATTTTGCAGATCATGAATCAACTCTTGATGAAGAATTTCGTGTAAATTTTTCATATCAAGACAAAAGTCGCTATGAATATTGGCGCCGTATGGAGTTCACTGAGTCACAGTGGATTGAACTCGCTAAGCACGCGCAAGATCGAGGTATAATCTTCCTCAGTTCAGCGTTTTCCGTTCAGGCCGTTGAAATGCTGGATAAAATTGGTATGCCCGCTTGGAAAATTGGCTCGGGCGAAATTTACTCAGACCACCTGATTGCCAGAATGACGGAAACAAAAAAACCTTTGTTACTGAGCAGTGGGATGTCTGACAAGCTCTTTATTAATCAACGCGTGACGAAACTAATTAATGCACAAGTGCCCGTAGGTTTGTTCCAATGCACAACAAAATATCCGACGCCTCTTGAGGAAGTTGGCCTTAATATTCTTGAAGACTTTAGGCAGGAATTCGATATACCTGTAGGGCTTTCTGACCACAGCGGATCAATTTTCCCGTCTCTCGTAGCGATTGCTCGCAATGCAGATATGCTAGAAGTACATTTTACTTTTAATAAAGATATGTTTGGCCCTGACGTCATTGCATCTGTCACAATTGATGAGCTATCTAAGATATGTGAATTGAGAGATGCTACCCATTTAATGAATATATCACCTGTAGATAAGAACGAGATGAGCCGTTCTCTGGATTCGACCAGAAAGCTTTTTGGTAAAAGCGTTTCACCTCGCTACGATATTCCTGCGGGAACAGTTTTAACGAAAGAAATGCTGACGTTTAAGAAACCAGCGACCGGAATCCTTGAGGACGAATTAGAAAAAGTTGTTGGGAAAATTACCAGGCGCGATCTTCTCTTCAATAAATTGATTAGATGGGATGATTTAAACCCATGAGAAGAAAACTTTTAGTGGTTGTCCAGAGTAGAGCTAACTATGGTCGAATAAAGACCGTACTTAAGGCCGCTCAGAGAAACGACAACATTCAGTTGCAGATTGTTGTTGGTGCATCTGCAATCCTCCAGAAATATGGCAATGTAGCTGAAATAATGCAGGAAGATGGATTTGTAGCGGATGGAATAGTTCACTCCATTGTTGAAGGAGAGAGCTTAACGACAATGGCTAAGTCTACTGGCTTAGCTATTATTGAACTCGCATCACATTTTGAACGGTTAGAACCAGACGTTGTGCTAACAGTAGCGGACCGTTTTGAAACAATGGCAACAGCTATTGCAAGTAGCTATATGAACATTCCTTTAGCTCATACTCAAGGCGGCGAAGTAACCGGATCTATTGATGAGAGTGTTCGTCACGCGATCACGAAATTAGCCCATATTCATTTCCCTGCAACTGAGCGTGCAGCTAAGTTTTTACTGAAAATGGGCGAGAATCCACTCAACGTGCATATGACAGGTTGCCCTTCTATGGATATTCTGGATTTGCTGCCTGAAACTACGATTTCTAATCTGTTCGCTAAGTACAGTGGAGTCGGTCCGGAACTAGATGGAACGAAACCATATCTTCTGGTAGTCCAGCATCCTGTCACAACTGAATATGGCCAAGGACTAGACCAGATTAATGAGACATTAAAGGCTGCTTATAGATTGAGTCAGAACGATCATCAAATTGTTTGGCTCTGGCCTAATGTAGATGCGGGGTCTGATGATGTCTCAAAAGGGATCAGGATTTTTCGTGAAAAACATGATTCCCAAAAAATTCATTTCTATAAGAATTTTTCGCCAGAGGATTACGCTTTTCTGCTAAAAAATAGCCAATGCATCATAGGGAATTCCTCATCAGGAATTCGCGAGGCTTCTTATCTTGGTGTGCCTTGCGTCAACGTAGGATCAAGGCAAATTGGCAGAGAACGAGCCGAAAACGTAATAGATGTTTCTCATGACGCAGAAAAAATTTATGACGCTGTACTTTCCCAAATCGACCATGGCCTTTTTGCTAAATCCACGATGTTTGGTAGCGGAAGTGCAGGGGCCAAAATAATTGAAATACTTGCCAGTACGGAATTAAGCATTAATAAGAGCCTTACATATTTAGATGAAGAGGCGACGCTTTGAAGAGCCCAGTAGATTTACACCTAGATATCCTGTCAAAAAAAATCTTTCAGACCGAAGATAAATGGCCTCAATTCAAATTACTATTAACCGATTTGCGAGAATTAGCAGCGGCTACCAAACCAGGGCAGATTGTTGTTTCATTTGAACGAACACTGCTCTACGGAGGATACAGCCTAATAGCCCCCATTTTTAGTAATGGTTCATTTATATCTGTTGACTGTAGCCCCGAAAGTGCAGAAGAAAGAGGTTATTACAATAACGCGATGGTGGATGATCCATCATTTATCAAACATCAGTTTGATGTGAGAGCAGGAGTTGATGATACTAAGATTGAAAATGCATCTACCGATTTATTACTAATACCTAATTTAGTGCATCACGTTGCAGATCAGGACAGCATGTTCAAAGAGGCATATCGAATACTAAAGCCTGGCGGAACGCTTTATATTTTCGAGCCTCTGGTACGGGAATTACACCAGATTCCAGATGATTTCCTGCGGTATACACCTTACGGTTTGGCCCACCAGATGGAAAAATTTGGATTTGAAGTCCAGGATTCTCGGCATCATGGTGGTCCATTTGAAGTCATTTCTTATTGCTGGTTTCAAGCCTTGGAATATATCCCCGAGAATGAGCGGAGTAAATTCGAAACCTGGTTTAAAGAAGAACATTTCAAAGAGTTAATGGAATTAGACCAAAAATATCCACAGAACCTATCCCGCAAACATACAAGCTTTCCTACAAGTTATTCAGTTTTTGCAAGAAAAGAACTCTTGTAATGGCCTATCAAGGTTTATCAGTACTTGCCGTTGTGCCTGCTCGCGGGGGTTCAAAGGGGATTTACAAAAAAAACCTCCGCGAGATTGATGGGCTCAGCCTCATTGCCCATGCAGGAGATTTACTTCAAGAAATTCCTTGGGTAGATCAAAAAATTATTTCGACTGATGATTTGGAAATGCAAGAAGAAGGAATTGAACACGGTTTGAGTGCACCGTTTTTGCGGTCGGCTGAAATTGCTACAGACGAATCAAGCTCAAAAGATGTTTTAAAGGATGCCTGGAAAAAGGCTGAAGAATACTTTGCTAGAATTTTTGATATTTGCTTATTAATTGAACCTACCTCACCCTTACGCGAACGCAGTGATGTTGAAGCAACGATAAAAGCACTAATTGATTTGAATGCTTCGGCTGCTTTAACTGTCAGTCAGACACCTGCTCATTACACACTTGAAAAATCACTTTTGATTGACGAAGAAGGCTCCGTTTCTTTCCGCCTTGAGACACCAACTGATTTCTCAATTCGGCAGCGTATCCAGGCGGTCTACCATAGAAATGGACTTTGCTATGCCTTTAAGCGCCGTCAGCTTTTCGATTACGATTGCCTTATTGAACGAGACACGGTTGCAGTGATTTCCGACAGGGAAATTGTAAATATTGACACTGAATTTGATTTGAAGCTTGCAGGGTGGCTATTCGACGAAAAGAAAAAAGCTTAGGCCTTAAGATGCTTTTCCGTAGGCGAATTCATTGCAGTCAAATCTAGGCAAGTGCTGGGCTGATTCGATAATGTCCTGAGCTGTGATTTCTCGCGATTCAACGTTGAAAGAAAATTCAATTGCATGGTCGTTTAAAAGACTTACCGTATTACTATCGAAAGTATGAAATCCTCCATATGGATGGCAATAAGTCTTAATGTTGGTCAGGCCTAAATTTTCTAGGTAGCGGAAAGAATCAACAATTTGTATTTGCTGATCGCTTTTTGAAAGCTTGCTCATAACTGGATGGTTCACTGTGTGAGAACCAATGATCATTCCGTTATCATTCATTTCCTTGAGGCCTTCACAAGAAATATAAAACTCAGACGGATTGAATTCATATCTGAAATGTGAAGCGAGCTTATCAATAATGGATTCCTGATAAGCGTAGTCAATGAAATAATTTAGTATCCTTTTGACTTCAGTAACTCCGGTATAATTTTGTTGCCTGGAATATGTTTTTTCATGAAATTCCTGACGCTTAGAATCTGGAATCATTTCATCAGAAACTAATCCCTTTAAAGTACTAAATAAATCAGCCCCATCAAAAGCACCACAAAGCAAATGAATACGGTGGACATCCAATAATTTTCCGTTTGTGTATGGCTCGGTGGGGACGTAAAAAATACCCCAAAGCCCTCTCCTGACGAGTTCAGGGAACGCATACTCGTACTGACATTTCATTGCATCATCAAATGTTAATATGACTTTGCCATCTACTTCAGGCATTACACCGTTTTTGATGTAATTAATCCATTCATTTGAGCTAACGAATCCAAAATTTTGTTCAAAGTAATCAAGTTGTTTTTTAAAATTTTCTATATCTAAAAATCTGAAGTGAGAGTACTTTGGATCGAATTGGCGAACATAGTGATACATCACAGCTTTCATGTTTTCAGCCCCTTATTTTCTACTATATAAGGAAGAAGTAGCTTATTAGAGGTTTTAAGGTAATTTTCGATCATTCCATCCGCAAAATTTTGATACAACTTCGCACACGCCTCATCGTTGAAATCTTTTTGCCTATACAAGCTACCGCTGGAGCTTGGTTGAACTTCAAGTGAAAGATCTTTAAACCCAACTACAATGTCACAATAGACATCTGCCATTTTTGATATGAGTCGGTTGCCAATTGAATGAGGATTATCATCTGGGTGTATATCAGCTCGAATCTGATGAATGATATTTCCAGTATCGATACCAGCGTCAATGTGCATGAAGGTAGCACCAACCATGTAAGGTTCACCGTTTATTAAAGGCCATACGTTAGTTCCGCTCCCTCGATAGTACGGAGATAATCCTAGATGGACGTTAAGGAACCGCCCTTGATAAATTTCCAATAGCGATGACCGAATTAATGAAGAACCGTAACAAACAAGAACATCTGCATTTAGTGAGATTATCTCTTCAACAATTTCTTGTTTGTTAATTTCTCCTTTTATTATCACTTTTGGATTGGATAAATCTTCAATGGAATTTAATGCGCTATCAAAGAAATCATGCTCTGATTGAGTTCGCATGCGTACATGCATTAATTCAAGCTTGCTTGACGAAACATTTGCGATAGTTCGGCTTTCTAGACTTTTTTCAGTGCCCTCGCAGTAGGTTGCAACAACGTGGACTCTCTTATCTGATGCCATTTTTACTCTGAAGTAGTTATGGCGGGTTTCGTTACCGGTGAGTATTACTACCTTCATTAAATTTTCCGTTCTTTTAAACCTTCAGGAAATGATCGTGAACAATCTCTTTGATCAAAGGTTACCCCAATTCACTACGGAAGTATCGTGAGTTGTTCTTCAAGTGGCAAGTCTAAAAACGCTTCAAATTTTACGATGAATGTATCTGAGTTCATACCGTATGTCTTTTCAAAAGATTTTTCCCATCCAAGGTCATTCAGGTTTGCTCAACGTAGTGTCGTCAAAAGTGTCGTCAAAGAGGGTGTCATTTTGAGAAAATATTGTTGTGATGAATAACGGGCTGAGCCGAAAAGAAACAAATGTTATAAAGGTATTTCTAATTGTAGGAATTTTGTTCATCATTGCTGGTGCCTACAGTTGTTTCAGCCAAATTGAAGTTACAGAAACAAATTACAAACCTACATCCGAAGACGAAACGGATGCAAAAAACTACCTTTTACGGTTAATCAATCGTGACAGAAATGCTCACGGTGTACCTCCTGTAGATTTAGGTGCGAATATAGCAGCGCAATTACATGCAGATGACATGCTCAAGCATGGATATATCGGGCATTGGTGGGTGGATGGGCGGAAGCCATACATGGTCTACGCGGAGACTGGCGGCCGCAGCTACGCCTCAGAGAACGTTGCTTTTAGTGGATGGATGGATAAGGATTGGGATCTCGATGATTGCGACTCCTATAATGTGATCTGTGAGATGGGCGACCACACCGACGATATCAAAGATCACCAATGGGCGATGATGTACGACGACGCCCATGCGGACTGGGGCCACCGAGACAACATACTTAACCCGACCCACCGGACAGTGCACTTAGGGATTACTTGGAACAAAAAGCGTTTAGCTTTGGTTCAACATTTCTCGGGAGGGGATGCTGTTGCACAAAGCCTGCCGGTCCTGAGCTCTTCAGCTGAACTTAATTTCACTATGAAAAAAAATATAAATGGAATGGAAGTGAGCAGAGCCTTTGTATCTTTCGATCCACTTCCCTCCGATCGCAGTCCACAAGCAATAAACAGATTAGAATCCTATTGTGTTGGTGGCGGGTTCACGAGCGATTGCCCTGAACCAATTGCAATGATTCTTCGGCCTCCAAATCCCGGGTTCGAATATATCGATTTAGACTCTAATGACCTCATAGCAGATAAGTGGATTGATAAAGATACTGACTTTAGCTTTTCAGTCAAAACTAAAGGACTATTACAAAAACCCGGAGTATATACGTTAAGTGTGTTTAGTAACGATGATAGCCTGCTAATCGAATTACCTATAAAGACCGAATGATGGGTTTGCTTAACGTAGGGGTGTCAAAAGGGATGTCAAAACTGCAAAACCTAGGCAGAGTCGGAGGCTATCAATTAGAGATGATAACCTCGTTTACATGGTCGTTACCTAGTGGAGAGTGGTGCCGAGGGCGAGACTCGAACTCGCACGCTCAATTAAGAACAACGGATTTTAAGTATCTAAAGCGTGATTTCTGCTTCTGTATGAGGACGATCTCTAACATGAAGTATTTTGCATTCATGTTTGATTGAACTATAAGGTGCATACCATTACGTTAAGTAGCACGTTAAAGTGGGATTCCAATGAGGAACCCCGAAAGAGGTATCGATGCTAAATTCAAAGGCAACGGGCTGGTCCCTGACGATGGGATTCGTCACTTTGGTCATTCTGATGGGTGCAAGCATGGTCCAGGGCAACCAGGAGACCAAAGCTGATGAAATCGCTTGGCTTATAGCAAACGAGGATATGCAGTGGCTCGGGCTGGTAGAAATGGTCGGTGGTCTTACCATGCTCGTGTTCACAGCTGGCATGATCTCCTGGATCCGTAGTATCGATGAGTCTAATGCTCCGCTTACGTACGCCAGCTATCTTCCGCTGCTGGGCCTCGTACTGAGCTGGGTAGGCATTATCAGCAGTAGCGCCGCTGCAAATACGGCTGCAGATAACGCGGATGCTGCCTATGCGCTGCTGCGCCTTGGTGACATTGGTGGATTCCTTGGTATCGTAATGATGATGCTCAGCTTCTTCATCGTTGGGACCGTCTCGTACCTCAAAAAGTCGGGAACGCCGGTTTTAATGGGATTACTTGGACTAGCAGGAATCGTTGGAACCGTCGGCGTCTTCATTCCCGCATTTGGTTTCGTGGCGTTTATGCTGCTTTTCCCCGTGAATCTGATCCTGGTAGCACTCATTGGGATACAGAAGATTCGCGCTTAGAATTGAAGATACAGAAATGAACGAAGAAGAATAAGGCCTCAAAATTTGAAGCCTTATTCTTCTTCGTTCAACAATTACATGGTCGTTACCTAGTGGAAAGTGGTGCCGAGGGCGAGACTCGAACTCGCACGCTCAATTAAGAACAACGGATTTTAAGTCCGTGGCGTCTGCCATTCCGCCACCTCGGCCCAATATGATTATAAGCCGCGCGATATTTTTATGCGCGCGTTAAGATATTGCAATGGACAAGAATGCATTTCGCAGTATACCTAGTATAGACAACCTTTTGTCAGATTCTAGAATAATCGACCTTTTAGGGTTGCTTGAGCGTGAGTTTCTCATACAAGTAATAAGAGAGATTACGGACAACACCCGCGAAGAAATACAAAAAGGAAAAACTCCGCCAAATCGAAATGAATTGATCCAGGTAGTCGTAGATACAGTCAATCGTGAAATAGAGCAATGGCCTGCACCAGTAATAAATGCCACAGGGGTTGTCTTACATACGAATATGGGTAGAGCTCCATTATCTGAGGATGCTCTGATTTCAGCCAAGGTAGCGTCAGAAGATTACAGTGATCTTGAATTGGATCTTCGTGATGGTAAACGTGGTTCTAGGTATTCTGAAATTTCAAATTTATTGAGACGACTGACTGGGTGTGAGGATGCGATTGTAGTGAATAACAATGCATCCGCGATGCTTTTAGGTCTCGCTGCAATCGCCCGAGGTAAAGAAGTAATTGTATCTCGTGGCGAGGCTAGTGAAATAGGCGGAGGTTTTCGCATCCCCGACGTTCTTGTGCAGAGTGGAGCAAAATTAATCGAGGTAGGTACTGTCAATCGGACCTATGCG
>TARA_B100000686_G_scaffold27320_2_pt1 | contig 32160 bp, 26 predicted proteins | sample TARA_B100000686 | Tara Oceans TARA_B100000686 (sample SAMEA2622733) | marine metagenome | biome: marine biome (ENVO:00000447); feature: marine epipelagic mixed layer (ENVO:xxxxxxxxx); material: "saline water (ENVO:00002010), including plankton (ENVO:xxxxxxxx)" | depth 150 m | reverse complement strand
TTTTTTTTGTTGTCTCGTTTAGTAGTATGAGTATTGCTTCAAGAACGCCACCTGCAATACTTCTTGATTTGTCTGAAATAGTCATACAGTGCTCTGGCTTAGCCCTTGGATCTATGTCGCCAACTTTAAATCCTTTTGAAATTGAAAGGTCGTCTCTAATCAATCCTCTAATAACTCCTGGTATCTCTGAAAAAATTTCAAATTCGTCTACTTTAGCGACAAGTTCTCCTTTAGAAACCTTGTCTCCTATTTTTTTAATAGACTTAAATTTTCCTTTTTCAGGAGAACGAAGAAGTCTTTCAGTTGTATATCCTCCAATAGGTCCTGGTACTCCTGTATTCTCAGAAGCACAACCGCTGAAGATTATCCTTCCAATATCATGTCCTCTTGCAGTTTCTATTACTGCATTGCAATCTGATCCAGCGTTAAAGCCAGGTCCGACTCCAATTACAATTTGAGCACTATCTTTGTGTGTGCCAAGATTTTTTTTTGCGAGAATTGCATCTATTAAGATTTGAGGTTTTGCAAGTTTAAGTATTTCACATTCTGGGTCAACCAGAACTGGGATTATATTCTTTTCTAATAGACTAAGAGCAGAATGAAATTTTTCAGTCAATGTATCTTCCTGAACCATTTCTGAAAAAAGTCCTTCGATTTCCATTTGACCAGAATATATACATTCAGCAAAGGATACAGTTCTTCTGACCATAGTAGGATTTTCTGTTTCTGTAATAATTGTTGGAAAACCTGAACGGAAGATTTTTTGAGCTATCCCAGAAGCAATATCTCCACCACCTCTTAGGACAACTAGTGAATTTTTAATTGTACTCTTTGAAAATGTTTTTTCCACTCTTTCCCCAGTTACATTTTTTTTAAAAGCTTTAGAAAATCGGTCTTATGCATCTAAAAGGTTTCTTGCGATAATCAGACGTTGTATTTGGCTTGTTCCTTCTACTATTTGTATTTGTTTTGCATCTCTCATAAATCTTTCTAGGGGATGGTCTTTCATATATCCAGCTCCACCTAATATCTGTATACTATCTATAGCGACTTTCATTGCCATATCTGCAGCAAATGTTTTTGCAGTAGAAAAATAGCGAGCATTTTCTTTTCCTATTTGTCCTGTGTCTACCAAACTAGCTGCTTTATGCACTAAAAGACGAGATGCTTCAATTTGCATAAACATATCTGCAAGCATAAACTGAATTGCCTGAAAATTAGAAATTGAAGTACCAAATGCTTCTCTTTCTTTTGAGTAGTTTTTTGCATAATCAAAACATCCTTGAGCGAGACCAACTGCTCGTGCTCCTATAGCAGGACGCATTTGATTAAATCCAATCATTGCTGATTTAAATCCTTTATTAAGTTCTCCAATTTGGTTTTCTTTAGGAATTGCAACATTTTCAAAATTTAAAACACATGTAGATATACCTTTCATTCCCATTTTCTTTTCATGGCGGCCAATACTGAAACCATCTGTATTAGTTGGAACAATAAAGTAAGTGATCCCTTTTGTTCCAGCGTTAAAATCAGTTTTTGCTGCAACAGTAATAAAATCAGCTTTATCAGGTCCGCTACAATAACATTTAGTTCCATTCAGTACCCATTCTTCTCCTTCTAAGGATGCTCTAGTTCTTATATTTCCTGCGTCCGAACCAGCATGTGGCTCAGTCAAAGCATACGAGCCTCTTAATTCTCCTTTCGCTAAACCTTTTAGATATTGGTCCTTTTGTTCAGGATTTCCACTTAGTTGAATTATTCTACTAGAAAGCATATTCAATACTATGAAAAGGGGACTGTTTGAGCAAAATTTTGCAATTTCTTCTATAACTATACATCCTCCAAGAAAACCCATTCCTGATCCATCATACTCTTCAGGCAAGAAAATACCCAATAATTCATGTTCCTTTAGAAGTTGAAAAATATCCTCAGGATATTCTTCTTTTTCATCAATATCTGATGCTCTAGGTTTAATGTATCTTTCAGACAGTTCTCGAACTGTTTGTTTCAACATTTTTTGAGATTCATCCAAATCAAATAACATAATCCAAAGTCCTCTTCTCATATTTTAAAAATCTATGTTTTTTATAATCTTTCTGAAATATTTTTTTGTCAAACTAAATTCAAGAAAACGGTTTTTTTTAAGTTTATTTTTATTGGAGTTGTTCAGTATAATTTTATTTTGTTATAAGTAATCTTTATTAAATTGCTTTGCTACTTTTTTTAGACTTGTTGTTTTTTCACTACAGGGTTAGTATCCCTTTGTTTTTTTTATTGAATTTTAACCTTATTTATTTTTTCTCTCTCTAAGGAGATAGAGATGATAGTTGTTATGAAGCAGAATGCTACCCCCGACGAGATTGAAAAGATTGTCGAAAGAATTAGAGAATTAGGTCTTGAAGAGCATCTTATACAAGGTGTTTTGCGAACGGTTATTGGTGCTGTAGGAGATGAAAGAGGTAAGAATATGCTTGAATCTCTTGTTACTCTTCCAGGTGTTGAAAGTGTAGTGCCTATTTTAAAACCTTACAAACTTGCAAGTTCTGAAGGTATGCCTGAGAGAAGTATTGTTCCAATGGGTGAAGGTGTGACAATCGGAGGAAAAAATATTGTTGTTGTGGGTGGACCATGTTCTGTAGAAAGCAGAGAACAAATTTTGTCTTCTGCTGATGCTGTAAAAGATGGTGGTGGACACGTTCTTCGTGGAGGTGCTTATAAACCTAGAACTTCTCCATATAGTTTTCAAGGGATGGCGGAAGAAGGACTTAAACTTCTTGCAGAAGCGAGAGATAAGACAGGTTTGCCAATTCAAACAGAAGTTATGGATACTGTAGATGTTGATTTAGTGTGTAAGTATGCAGATGTTTTACAGATTGGCGCTAGAAATATCCAAAATTTTTCTTTATTGAAAAGAGTCGGCAGAACGAAAAAAACCGTTTTCTTGAAGAGAGGTATGTCTACAACCATTGAAGAATTTTTAATGTCTGCAGAATATATTCTCAGTCAAGGTAATCCGAATGTTGTTTTATGTGAAAGAGGAATAAGAACTTTCGAAAACTCAACTCGAAATACTTTAGATATAACTGCGGTTCCTGTACTTAAAGAACTTACTCATCTGCCAGTTGTTGTTGATCCGAGTCATGCTGCTGGTGCTTGGAGATTTGTTGCCCCACTTGCTAAAGCTGCAATTGCTTGTGGCGCTGATGGTTTGATGATTGAAGTGCATCCTGATCCATCCCAAGCAATGTCAGATGGAGCTCAATCTTTGAAACCTGAAATGTTCAAGCAGTTGATGAGTGATCTTGAGGTCTTTGCTGATGCGGTACAGCGTGAATTTTAATTTTCTTGCTTGATTGAGAAATGTTGGTGTTTAAATATGGTTGATATTGATGTAAGCCCTGAGGAAAATGAAGAACGTTTAGGTGACTATCTAAGGTCTGCTAGAGAAGGTCTTAAATTGAGTCTAGCGGACATTTCCAATGAAACAAAGATCCGCAAATATTACATTGAGTGTTTTGAGGCTAATGAACTTGCTCCATTGCCTGCAGATGTTATCTCGCGTGGTTTCTTAAAGGCGATTGCAATTTCACTTAAGCTTGATCCAGGTCATGTTTTAAGCAAATTTGATCAGGAAAAAGGAATTTTTGAATTAGATGAGGCAATGGGGGATTCTTCTTTTAGGCCAGCATTAAAAAATGAGAGAAAAAATCTTCTGAATGGTTTTTATCTAATCATCTTTTTTTTATTACTTTTGGTCATAACTTACATTTTTATGCCTTGATTCTTTTTTGAAATGAATAATGGAAATAAGCCATTACCCTTCACTTTCTAGCAAAAATATAAAAATTTCTGTTTCAAATTTCAACGAAGCCTCTTTAGCTTGGTGCTTAAGTTCCCTTTATAAAAAAAATTCAAATTCTATTATTTATATTGGGAAAGATGAAAAAGAAATTAGAAGAATCCAAAAGAATTTACTTATTTTTCTTTCTTTATATCAATCATCTTCTTTTGAAAATGATTGTGTACATGTTTTTCCATCAAGGGATGTATATCCTTTTTCATTTCTTTCTCCCTCGCCTGATATTGTAGGTGAACGCGCTAGGTCTATAAATTTCCTCAGAAATGAGGCGAGAGGAATATTTTTAGTTACTTTAGAAGCTATTTCTGAAAAAATTTGCTGTACAAATAAATCTCTAGGTCAAGTCACTGCACTGAAAGAAGGACAGGATTTCAAGCATGAAGATTTATTATTCATTCTAAATGAAATGAAATATGAAAAACGTTCAGTGGTTCAGTCAAAGGGAGAATTTGCTATTCGCGGCGGCATAATTGATTTTTTTTCGCCCCACTCAGAGATGCCAACACGAATAGAATTGAAAGGAGATGAAATAGATTCAATAAGAAAGTTTCATCCTGATACGCAGAGAAATAACAGGTCTCTTAAAAAAGCTGAACTTTATCCACCAAGAGAAATTATATTGAGCAAGGAAGAGATAGAAGTTTGTTCCCGTAAACTTGAATCCTTATTAAGAAATGATTCAGATAGTAATTTTAAGATACAAACAATGTATGATTTATTTCAATCAGAAGAATATTTTCCGGGTATTGAAAATTTGTCGCCTTTATTTTCAAAAGAGATTTCTACTTTTTTTGATTTTGTGCCATCAAATGCTCAATGGATTTTCGCCGACAAAGCAAATTTATTGTCTAAATCAGAACAATTCTGGTCTTCCATAGAAGAGGAATTTGTACTCAGTTCGGAGAGAGGTTTGATAGGTTTTGAACCGAAACTCAAATGGATTCCTCCTGAAGATTTTTTTGAATTTATTGAACTTTGGCCTACCTTAGAGTTTCAAACTATTTCTTCTAATGTTGAATTAAAGGAAGATCAAAACAAAAACGTAGATCCTTTTTATACCGAATCAATTGATTATTTCAGGGGAAGATTCGATTATTTTTTTGAACAGATAGATGAATGGGTCTTGTCCAAGTGCAAAGTAGTTTTAGTCGCTAGGGATCGAACAGAGTTGTATAGAATTAAAAACTTGTTAGAAGCAAGAGAAATAAAAGTTTCAATCTTTTCTCTAGAAAATAGTTCTGAACTTAAAATTTCTAAACTTTTTTTGTTTGAAGGTTCATTATCTTCTAGTCTTAGAATTCCATCTGAAAATCTTTTGTTTTTTAAAGTTGAAGATTTGTTTGGGAATGTCAAAAGTAAAAAAACTGAAAATAATTTCCTTCAGGTTTCTTCAGAATGGATCAAAAATTTAAAGAAAGGGGATTGTGTTGTTCACGATGAATATGGAATAGGTAGATTCCTGGGGGAAGTCTTTTTTGAAGACTCTGAAGATAAAGATGAATTTATGGCGTTAGAATATTCTGGAGGAGATAGACTTTACATTCCAATGCACGATCTTAAAAAAGTTAATGAATACCGTGGTCCAGATTCTCCCAAACTTGACAAGTTAGATGGTATTAGGTGGTCTCAGACAAAAAATAAAGTTAGGAAGTCTATTGATGAAATGGTGAAAGATCTAGTCAGTCTTTATGCAGAGAGAAATCAATCTCAAGGATTTGAATTTGAAGCTGATGTGAATTTTGAAAATGAAGTTAACTCTCATTTTGAGTTCGAAGAAACACCAGGACAACTTCAGGCTATTAATGATGTTCTTTCTGATATGGAAAGTAGTTCTCCGATGGATCGACTCGTTTGTGGTGATGTGGGTTTTGGAAAAACAGAAGTTGCAATTCGTGCTGCAACACGTTCTATGTCTTCGGGTAAACAAGTAGGACTTGTTGTTCCAACGACACTTTTGGCTCATCAACATTTTGAAGTTTTTCAGGAAAGATTTAAAAATTTGCCTGTAAAGGTTGAAATGTTGTCTCGTTTTAGAACTAAGAAGGAACAATCTAAGATTCTTTCTGAACTTTCAGATTCAAAGATTGATATTTTAATTGGAACTCATAGAATTCTTCAAAATGATGTTTCATTTCATAATTTGGGCTTGTTGATAGTTGATGAAGAACATAAATTTGGAGTAAGTCATAAAGAAAAATTTAAGAAAATTAGTATAGGAGTAGATGTCTTAACTCTTACAGCTACTCCTATACCAAGAACCTTGCAGTTGGCACTCTCTGGTACTAGGGATTTAAGCGTTATAGAGACGCCACCTAGAGATAGGCTTCCTCCTCGTTCGTATATATGTGATTTTGATGAGGGTGTAATTTCCAAGGCAATAAAGAGAGAACTTTTAAGAGGAGGGCAAGTATTTTTCGTTCATAATAGAATTAGTTCTTTGGCTGCTATTAATGAACTCTTGCTTAAATTGTTACCTGAAAGCAAAATTTTAGTCGCACATGGTCAGATGCCAGAAAAAAAATTAGAAGAGATTATGCATCAGTTTGTTTCTAGAGAAGCGGATATTCTTTTAAGTACATCAATAGTAGAAAGTGGATTAGATATTCCATCAGTTAATACAATAATTATCAATCGAGCTGACAGATTTGGAATGGCACAACTGTATCAATTGCGTGGAAGGGTAGGTAGAGACCGCCACCAATCCCATGTGTATTTAATGGTTCCTTCTATAAAGAAATTAAAAGGACAGGAAAAGGAACGACTTCAGGCAATTCAAGATGTACGGTCTATTGGACAAGGTTTTAAAGTTGCTATGAGGGATCTTGAGATAAGAGGTTCAGGTAATTTGCTAGGTCATAAACAATCAGGTCACATTGCTTCGGTAGGTTTCGAAATGTATTGTAGAATCTTAGAGGAAATAGTAAATGATGCTAAAGGAATAACCTCTAGGTTCCATGAACCAGAAATAATTTTGCCAATTACAGGCTCTATACCTTCTGCATGGATTGAGGATAGAGATGTAAGACTTGAAATATATCACCGGATTTCTAATCTAAAGTCGATTCGTGAAATGGATGAAATTCATGACGAATTATTTGAACGTTTTGGAAATTTTCCGGATGAAGTTTCACGTCTTTTTGAAGTGACTCAGATTCGCGTCCGTGCTAGACAATTAAAGGTTGCTCTTTTGCGAGTTAGTGGAAAAAAACTTTGGATAAGATTAGTTCCTGGAGAGTATAAATTTCCAGAAAAACTACTTACAATTCCAACAATTGTTTTTAATGACAATTATAATTTTAGTGTCGAAGTTTCTGCTTTATGGGAAGAAAGTTCAAAAGATATAGAACAGATTTTAAGTTGTCTGGAAACGTCTTTTTTGAATAAAGAACTTATGCAAGAGGAAGGTGATTGAATTATGTTTTTTATGAAAACGAATCTTTCTCTGAGTATTTTCCTGTTTTTAATTATTTTTCTGCAGCTTGGTTGTGAAAGAAATATCGAAAATAAGCAGACTAGAGATTCAAGTGCAAATTTGGCTCAAGTAAATGATGAATTTATTAATACGAGAGATTTAGAATCTAATTTTTCGATTATTTGGAAATCGAAGAATAAAATTGGGGGCAAAGATTCAAGTACTCGTATTTTTATAGATCAATTGATTGAAAGAAAATTAATTCTTCAGTCATCTGAAACTAAGAATATGAAAGTAGAAGATTCAGAAGTAAATAGTTATCTAGAAAGTCTTTTTTTCCCATTGGATAAAAAAGAAATAAAAAAGAAATTTCATGATAAAAAAGAAAAATTAAATGAGTGGCTAGAGACGATTAAAGAAATTATAAGAGTTAATAAAATCATCCGGTATAAAATTTATTCAAAAATACGGGTTGAAGAAGATGAAAAGAGAATTTTCTATAAAAACAATTTAACTAGATATACTAGTTTTCGCCGCTTACAAGTTAGACAAATTGTTGTTGAAAAAAAACAGTTAGCTTTAGAAATTCATTCTCAGTTACTAAAAGGTTCTGTTTTTTCTGCTCTAGCAAAAGATCATTCTATTGGTCCTAATTCCTTTTTAGGTGGAGTTTTAGGATATCTTGAATTGAAGGATTTACCTATTTCATTACGGAAGGCATTAGAGAATTTAAAGGTTGGAGAAATTAGTAAAGTTGTATCTTCACCTTCTGGATTTCATGTTTTTCAAGTCACAGAAATAAGATCTGCTTATGTTAAACCTTTTCGCTCTGTTGAGAATATGATAAGAGAAGAAATTGTTCGAAAGAAAGGACGTAGATTACTGAAGAAATGGATTGTAGAATTAAGGAAAAATGCGAAGATAATATATTTTAAGTAAAGGAATGGAGATTCAAAAAACCATGAGAAAGTGTCTCTTGTTTTGGTTTATGATTGTTAATCTATGTTTTGTAGATTCTTTGTATGCAAAACCAATCGTAATAGAAAGAATAGTTGCGAAGATAAATGAAGAGATTATCACACTTAGTGAACTTCAAGAATTTGTAAGAATGGCGAAAAATGAACTTAAGGGGAAGTATAAAGGGAAAGACTTAAAGAGAAAATTACGGGATCTAGAACAAAAAGCTTTGGGTAATCTTGTAGAAAGAAAATTATTGATTCAAAAAGCAAAAAAAGTACGGCTTTCTGTTTCGGAAAGAGAACTAAATATTGCTATTTCTTCTGTTTTGAAGTCAGCAAAGATTACCTTCGAACAATTGAGCAAGTATCTAATCTCGACTGGTTCAAGTATGAAAAAATTCAAGAAACAAACCCGTGAGAAATTGCTTATAAAAAAAGTTGAGAATATTTTTGTGAATACTATTGTTACGGTAACAAAAAAAGAGGTTGAAAATTACTATAAAGACAATTTAGATAAAATGACCCTTGGGGGTTCAAGAAAAGTGAAGCAGATATTTTTTCCACTTAACGAAGAGATGTCTAAAGACGATATTTTAAGAACAAAAGTTCTTTCTAGGATGGTTTTGGAAAAAGCGAAAAAAAATCCTATTAGATTTTCAGATCTAGCAAGAAAATATTCTAAAGGTCCTTCTGCAAATCTTGGTGGAGATCTCGGAGTTATAGGAAAAGGTGAAATACTTCCTCAGCTTGAAAAGGCTATCTTTTCAATTAGAGAAGATGAAATCAGCGAAATAGTTCAGTCTCGAGCGGGGTTGCATATTGTTTTGGTTTACAAAATAGTTCCCGGGAAGAAAATTCCATTTAAGGAAGCCTATGAGAAAATTAGGAAAACAATTTTTAGTGAAAAATCAGTCCTTATAAGGAAAAAATGGATTAACGAATTAAAGAAATCTGCTTTTTTAGAAATTACTTATAATTCTGTGATAAGTAAAGGAAATTCAACACTAGATTTATTGTTTAAAAATATTAAAGAACACGTCGTTTTTAAAATAAAAGAGATTAAACTTTTAAATTCTTCTCTCTTTTTCGGGAGAGAAAAAATCTCTTGGGAATTAGGTGTTAAGAAAGGGAAGACTCGTTGGTCTACTGATTCGTTTAAATTAAATAAGCAAAATATTCTTGATCCTGAAATCCTTCGTGGTATACCAAAAAATTATTCTGTTTTTGTTAATCCAGACCCTGCGCTTAAGCTTTTCTGGTATAGAACAAGGATGTTAATTGCAGATGAGTTTCTTGGAAGTATAAGTTTTGCCGATATTATTAAAAAAGTATCATTGGATCGAAATAAGAAAAAATTTATTTTTGTAACTGATGAAAAAAAAATAAAAATTATTTTTGATGTTAATTTCATGGATGCTCACAGTCTGAAATCTGGAAATCAAAATGTGCAATAATAAAGAATTGAAATGAGAGTAGATCTTTTTCTTCTTTATGCACGCGTCGTTAAAAGACGTTCAAAAATAAAAGAACTTATAGATAATCGTTCATTGCAAGTGAACGGCAAGTTCATAAAATCTTCATACAAAATAAAAATTCAGGATTCACTGAAGGTTATTCAACATAAAAGAATTGTTGAAATAGAGGTGCTTAAATTGCCTGAATCAAAAAAAGATTTCGAATTTCCAAATCAAATATTTTCTTTGAATATTGAAAAAAAAGATAATGAGTATCTTTCAGAAGTCAAATTAACGGAAGTAGTTGATTTTTTGAGAAGAGAATAATTAAGCTTGATTTTTGTATGAATTGTGTTATCTTTCGTCAAGTGTTTCCTTTAATTGTCGTCCCGAGAGGCGCAAAAGGTGATTGAAATTATGATTTGTCACGACATATATAAAGAATTTTGTATGCCTCCAGTCATTTGATTGGGGGTTTTTTTTTGGAGATATTTTGAGAGAAGAGATTTTATCTCAGCAAAAATTTGAAAGTACAATTAAACGATTATCTCATGAAATCATAGAAAATATTGATTCTGAAATTCCTTTAGCAATTATAGGAGTGAAAACCAGAGGGATTTTTTTGGCACGAAGAATTGTTTCAAACATCAATAATATTTCGAATATAAATATGTCAGTTGGAGATCTAGATGTAACTTTCTATAGAGATGACCTTTCGAGTGAAATTAAGAGAAGAAAAATTGTAGGAAAAACTTCAATACCGTTTTCTTGTAAAGGGAAGCAATTGATCTTGGTCGATGATGTTCTGCAGACAGGTAGGACAATTAGAGCTGCTTTATCTACTTTGGTTAGTTTTGGACGGCCTAAGTTTTTACGTCTTGTGGTTATGGTTGATAGAGGAATGAGGGAGTTCCCAGTGAAGGCTGATTTTGTAGGGAAAAATCTGTCTATAGAAAATAAGAAATCAGTGAAAGTGATGTTAAAAGAGATAGATGGAACTGATGGAGTTTTTTCAGTTAGTTGAAAATAAAAAGGTTTTTTTTTGATTACTAAAAACTATAGCAAAAAAGATCTTCTTTCTGTGAGTGATTTGACTCCTGAAGAAATAACTTTTCTTCTGGACCAAACTGACTCATTTCGTGAAGTAAATGAAAGAGATATAAAAAAAGTTCCTACATTACGAGGGAAAACTGTAGTTAATCTGTTTTTTGAGGCTAGTACAAGAACTCGTGCATCATTTGAAATAGCGGGAAAAAGACTTTCTGCAGATGTCATCAACCTTTCTTCCACGACAAGTTCATCTCGGAAAGGAGAAACACTAAGAGATACAGCAAGAAATATAGAGGCTATGGCAACAGATGTTTTGGTCGTTCGCCATCCATCGTCCGGAGCCCCTGAATATCTTGGGCGTGAACTTGGCTGTGCAGTTATAAATGCGGGTGATGGTTGTCACGAACATCCAACACAAGCGTTGTTGGATTTGTATACGATAAGACAGCATAAAAAAGAATTCAAAGATCTCAATGTTTCAATTGTTGGAGATATTGCCCATAGTAGAGTTGCACGTTCTGACATTGCGGGTTTGTTGAAACTTGGTTCGAATGTAACAATCTGTGGTCCTTCAACAATGATACCAGCAAAAGCTGAATGTTTAGGTGCTAAAGTAACAACAAACTTAGATGATGCGATTCGTAATGCAGATGTTTTGATAACACTTAGAATTCAACTAGAACGAGGTGGTGGGTCTGCATTTCCTAGCGCGCGAGAATATGCCAATACTTTTGGTATAAATGAAGCAAGACTAGATAATGCTAAGAGTGATTTGTTGATAATGCATCCAGGTCCGATAAATAGGGGAATAGAAATGTCTCCTAATGTTGCAGATGGTCCTTTTTCAGTAATTTTAGAACAAGTTGAATATGGTGTTGCATGCAGAATGTCTATTCTTTACTTATTGTCAGGCTAAGGTCTTTTTAGTTTTTTGTGGAAGGAGAATTTGACTAGTGTCATTGTTAATTAGAAATGGTCGTATAGTTGATCCTTTAGCAAATACTGATGAGATTCTTGATATTCTTATAGAAAATGGAAAAATAGTAAAAAAATCTAAAAATATTAGGAAAAAGTCTGATACTGAAGTACTGGATGCATCAAATTTAATTGTGAGTCCTGGATTTATAGATATGCATGTTCACTTTAGAGAACCGGGTGAAGAATATAAAGAAGATATTGAAAGTGGAACAAGTTCCGCAGTCGCAGGAGGTTTTACTGCGGTTGCATGTATGGCAAATACAGATCCTGTAAATGATTCTAGTTCAATTACTGAGAGAATACTAAAGAAGTCTCGTGAAGCAGGAGCATGTAAAGTTTATCCGATTGGAGCTGTCTCTGTTGGATTGCAAGGAGAGAAACTTTCCGAATTGTCTGATCAGAATTCTGCTGGAGCCATAGCTTTTAGTGATGATGGGTTTCCCATTAAGGATTCTTTTATGATGAGATCTGCACTTGAATATTCTAAAATGTTAGGGACAACAATTCTTGATCATGCAGAAGATTTAAGTTTATCAAAAGACAGAGTAATGCATGAAGGTGTTGTCTCTACGAGTTTAGGACTCTCGGCTAACCCGGATGCCAGCGAAGATATCTGTGTTTATCGAGACTTGAGGTTAGCAGAGTTGACAGGAGGTAAGTTGCATATCTTGCACGTTTCTTCTAAAGGTGCAGTCGAACTCATAAGGAATGCTAAAAAGAAAGGTGTGAACGTAACATGTGAGGTTACACCTCACCACTTTTCGCTTACTGATGAGGAAATCAGAGGGTTTAATTCTTCATGTAAAATGGCACCACCACTTAGAGATGAAGAACATCGTATTGCACTCATTGAAGGTTTGAAAGACGGAACTATTGATGTGATTGCTTCTGACCATGCTCCTCATGATCAAGCAGATTTAGAAGTTGAATTTGATAGGGTTCCATTCGGGGTGGTTGGGCTTGAAACCGCAGTTCCTATAGCCCTTGATCGATTAGTACATAAAGGTGTTTTGACTTTAAGTGACATGATTGCAAAGTTTACTTTAGGACCTTCTAGGGCAATTGGAATTCCATGTCATAAAATAGAAGAAGGGTCATTGGCTGATCTGACAATTCTTGATTTAGAAAAAAAATATACAGTCATACCAGATAATTTTAAAAGCAGGTCAAAAAATACTCCATTTTCAGGCTGGGAATTAAAAGGATGCCCAGTTGCAACTATTGTAAATGGTGAATTTGCAATGAAAAATGTTGAATAAGCTAGGAATTTTAATTTTATGAGATCTATTAAGGAAGATAAAAAGGCTATTCTAGCTCTGGAGGATGGTCTTGTCTTTGAGGGAATCTCCTTTGGATTTGATGTTGATGCAGAAGGTGAACTTGTTTTTAATACTGCAATGACAGGATATCAAGAAGTTTTAACTGATCCGTCATACAGAGGCCAGATGGTCGTGATGACTTATCCTCATATTGGCAATTATGGTGTTGTAGAAGGAGATGAGGAGTCAAACAATATATGGGTTGAAGCGTTTATAGTTAAAGAACTTTGCAGGAAGTTTTATAAGTATAATTCTGAAAAAGACCTAGATACATACTTAAAGGAATATAAAATCGCTGGTATAGAAGGAATAGATACACGTTATTTAACTAGGCATATTAGAGAAAACGGTTCTTTGAAAGCAGTTTTATCAAGTACTGAAAAAAATAAGGATATTCTTATAGATCGTGCAAAAGGCTCACTAGGCTTAGAAGGTAGGGATTTGGTCAGAGGAGTTTCTTGCGAAAACTCATTTTTTTTCGGTGAAAAAAAGAATAAACCTTTATGTGTTGCATATGATTTGGGCGGGAAACGTGCAATTTTCAATCAATTATCTGAAAAATTTGATCTCGAGGTAGTACCCTGTACAGAATCTGCAGAATCAGTTCTGAAGAAAAAACCAGCTCTTGTGTTTTTGTCAAATGGACCCGGAGATCCGTCTGCATTAAACTATATAATTTCTAATGTGAAAAAAATTCTTGGAAAAATTCCAATTGTTGGCATCTGTCTAGGACATCAAATCTTAGCTCAAGTCTTGGGTGGAAAAACTTATAAGTTGAAATTTGGACACCATGGAGTAAATCATCCTGTAAGAAAAACCTCAGGTAGTCAGGTTGATATTACTTCTCAAAATCATTCTTTTTCTGTTGATTTGGAAACTCTCCCTGAAAATGTAGAAGTAACGCATTTAAATTTAAATGATATGACTTGTGAGGGTCTACTTTCAAAAGAGTTGAGAGTATGTAGTGTTCAGTATCATCCAGAAGCATCTCCTGGTCCTCATGATGCTAGAAAATTATTTAATTTCTTTTATGATTTTTGTGTGTCTAGTGAAAACAGTTTGTAAATGAACGTTTATTGGAAAAACTAAAATGCCAAAAAGAACTGATATTAATAAAATCATGATAATAGGTTCTGGTCCTATAGTTATAGGTCAGGCTTGCGAATTTGATTATTCTGGTGCACAAGCCTGCAAATCATTAAAGGAAGAAGGTTTTGAGATAGTTTTGGTTAATTCAAATCCCGCAACAATTATGACTGACCCAGAGGTTGCAGATTTTACATATATAGAACCAATTACTCCCGAAATTGTTGAAAAAATAATTGAAAAAGAGTTGCCAGATGCGTTGTTGCCTACTATGGGTGGACAAACTGCTTTAAATGTTGCTGTTGCACTAGCTGAGTCAGGTGTTCTTGAAAAATACAAAGTTGAGTTAATTGGAGCACAATTACCTGCAATTCAATGTGCTGAAGATCGATTGCTTTTCAAAGAAGCTATGAAGGAGATTGGTCTAGATCTACCAAAAAGCGAAGTAGTAGAATCCCTAGAAAAGGGATGTGCATTATCAAAAGATATCGGATTTCCAATAATTTTAAGGCCTGCTTTTACTTTAGGTGGTAGTGGCGGTGCTGTGGCTTATGATCTAAACGATTTTAAGGAAAAATTATCTTGGGCTTTATCTGAGAGTCCTGTTAAACAGGTTTTAATTGAAGAAAGTGTTTTAGGTTGGAAAGAGTTTGAATTAGAAGTAATGAGAGATTTAGAAGATAATGTTTCAATCATTTGTTCAATTGAAAATCTAGATCCTATGGGTGTGCATACAGGAGACTCTATTACAGTTGCTCCAGCTCAAACTCTATCAGACCGTGAATATCAAATAATGAGAAATGCAGCTATTGACTGTATTAGAAAAGTAGGAGTCGAATGCGGAGGTTCGAATATTCAGTTTGGGGTTTCTCCTTATGACGGGAGAATGGTTATTATTGAAATGAACCCAAGAGTATCAAGATCTTCCGCATTGGCGAGTAAAGCTACAGGTTTTCCCATTGCTAAAATTGCAGCAAAACTTGCTGTAGGTCTGACTTTGGATGAAATACCGAATGATATTACAAAAGAGACTCCTGCTTCGTTTGAACCATCTATAGATTACTGTGTTGTTAAGTTCCCTAGATTTAATTTTGAGAAGTTTCCTGAGGTTGAGCCAATTCTTGATACCCAAATGCGTTCAGTCGGTGAGGCTATGTCTATAGGAAGAACATTCAGAGAAGCTTTGATGAAGGCTATTAGATCTCTGGAAATTGATAGATATGGATTGTCGGATCCTTATGAGGAAGTATTTGATAACTTAAATGGTAGCAAACTCGAAGAAAAAATATTTAAGTCTATTTCTACTCCAAATCCGGATCGTTTGTGGTCAATTGCTAGAGCTTTTAGACTTGGTTTTGACTTTGAAGATATATGGAAAAAATCTACAGTTGATCCTTGGTTCTTAAACCATATCTCTTATCTCGTTGAGTTGGAGCAAAATTGTAAAATCCCTGATCTTCTAAAAGATTACGACTCTCTGAAATTACTAAAAGAGAATGGTTTTTGTGATCGTGAAATTGCGGATATACGTGGAGTAGAAGAATCAGTTATAAGATCTTCAAGATATAAATTGGGTCTTAGACCTGTTTTTAAAAAGGTTGATACCTGTGCGGCTGAGTTTGAAGCTTATACACCCTATTTATATTCTACCTATGACTATGAAGATGAATTAGGAGTTTTAGAAGAAAACAAGTCAATAATTATTCTTGGTGGTGGTCCTAATAGGATTGGTCAAGGTATTGAGTTTGATTATTGTTGTGTTCATGGAGTACAAGCTGTTTCTGAAGCAGGATTTGATTCTGTGATGGTAAATTGCAATCCTGAAACAGTTAGTACCGATTATGATATAAGTGATCGTCTATATTTTGAACCGTTAACTTTAGAAGATGTTCTTGAAATAGTACACAGAGAGAATCCAAAAGGAGTAATCGTTCAATTTGGAGGACAGACTCCGTTAAAATTATCAAATAGTTTAGTAGAGTCCAAGGTTCCCATAATAGGCACAATACCAGATAGTATTGATCTTACAGAGGATCGTGAGAGATTCAGTAAACTTTTAAAAGACTTACATCTTACTCAGCCACCTTCTGGGACTGCAACTAATTTTGACAGTGCAAAAGATATTGCAGATTCTGTGGGATATCCTGTTCTTGTAAGACCTAGTTATGTTCTTGGTGGAAGAGCGATGGTTTTGGTTCATAATAGCCAAGAACTGTCAAAGTATATGAATGATGCAGTAAAAGCTTCTTCTGATCGTCCAGTTTTAATAGACCGATTTCTTGAAGACTCTATAGAGGTAGATGTTGACTCTATCTCAGATGGAAATGATGTCTTGATAGCGGGTGTAATGGAACACATAGAGGAAGCGGGTATTCATAGCGGAGATTCTGCATGTTCCCTACCTCCTTATTCTCTTGGTCCAGAGATAATAGAAGAGTTGAAAAGACAGACTTGCATTCTTTCTAAAGCATTGGGTGTTGTTGGTTTTAATAATGTTCAATTTGCTGTCCATAAAAGACAAGTTTTTGTTATAGAAGTAAATCCTAGAGCAAGTAGGACAGTTCCATTCGTTAGTAAAGTAGTAGGAACACCATTTGCAAAAATTGCCACAAAAGTTATTGCGGGAAAAAGTTTGAAAGAACTTGGATTTGATGTTGACCCAGTGCCAAAGTATTTCGGAGTCAAAGAAGCTGTATTTCCTTTTAAGAAATTTCCTGGTGTAGATGTAATTTTAGGACCTGAGATGAAGTCAACTGGAGAGGTTATGGGAATAGCTTCTAGATTTGGCCCTGCATTTCTAAAGGCCCAAGAAGGGGCGGGTTCTAAAATACCTAGAAAAGGGAAAGCATTTATTTCTGTCAGAGATGAAGATAAGGCGGCAATGATTCCGGTAGCACAATCGCTACTTGAGTTAGGTTTTAAATTAATAGCAACAGAAGGTTCTCATAAGTCACTTCTCAGCAATGGAATGGATGCTGAGCTTGTTTTTAAAGTAAAAGATGGTAAGAGACCCCATGTAGTTGACCTTATGGAAAAAGATCAAATTCATTTTGTCTTGAATACTACATCTGATGGGCAATCAATTAAAGATAGTAGGTCAATCAGGAGGACATCACTCCTGAGAGATATTTTTTATTGTACTACTTTATCTGCTGCAAGAGCTGCTGTTGGATCTTTAAGAGATTTAGAGGAAAATGAAATTACTGTATGTCCAATACAGCTTTACCATTCGGGAAATTTTCATTAGTCTAAAAATTTAAGACAATATAAGAAACGAAAAGGTTTGCCTTATGTTACGTTTTATCTTGTATACACTTTTATTTTGGGTAATTTTTTCTTTGTTTTCTTCTTTTTTTAAAAGAAAGAAAGAAAGTTATGATGGAACTCGAGAAAATTTACTTGAAGATGAAATGATTTCTTGTGCAAACTGTCAAGCTTATTTTCCTTCAAAATCTGCTGTTACATTTAATTTTTTTTCTAAAGAGAAAAAATTTTGTTCAAGAGAATGTATGGAATCTTTTGATACTGGTGTAGAGTAGATTTTTTGTGAATCACTCGGAGAAGTTGACATTTTTCTTGCATTGATTGAGCATGAAATAGTCCTTTAAATTTTATTACTTTCAGATTGGTTTAAACATGAAAATTTTTGTCGATACCGCTAATTTAGATGAGATACAAGAAGCAGCATCATCTGGTGTTGTAGATGGAGTTACAACGAACCCTTCTTTAATAGCCAAGGAAAAAGTCGATATTAAGACTCGTATCAAAGATATATGTGAAATCATAGATGGACCTGTAAGTGCAGAAGTTGTTTCTACTCAATGGCAAGAGATGGTTGATGAGGGTTGTGAACTGAATTCTATACATAAAAATGTAGTTGTGAAAATTCCTATTGGATATGATGGAATAAAAGCAGTTAAATCATTGAGAAATAAAAATATTGATACAAATGTCACTCTAATTTTTAATGCTTCTCAAGCACTACTTGCTGCAAAAGCTGGAGCATCTTTTGTTAGTCCTTTTGTCGGAAGACTTGATGATATTTCGCAATCTGGTCTTGAGATGACTGAATCTATAGTTGAAATTTTTCATGCATATGATCTTCCTACGCAAGTATTAGTAGCAAGTGTTAGACATCCTATGCATTTTATAAGAGCTGCTCAAATGTCTGCAGATGTAGTGACAATCCCATTTGCTTTGATCAAGCAACTTTTAAAACATCCATTAACTGATATCGGACTGGAAAAATTTCTTTCTGATTGGAATGCAGCGCAAAAATAAATTACATTCTTAATTGTTTAGGAGTTTCTAATGCCAATATATGAGTTTTGCTGTTCTAGTTGTGATACGGATTTTGAGAAGATATTAAAGAATTCTGATTTGGAAGGTCTTATAAATTGTCCTGTATGTGATTCTAGTAATGAGGTAAAGAGAAAATTGTCTGTTTTTTCTAGTATGTCATCAAGTTCTATGTCTACTGAAAGCTCAAATTACCCTTCGTATAGTTCAGGTAATTCATGCGGTGGAGGTTGTGCTTGCTGTTAGTCTTGATTAATTTTTAATTTAGTTTCATCAGGATGCCCCGATGTTTCCAACCCCTTCTACTTTAAAGACAAGAGAATCTGAATTGTTAGCCCCCTATGCTTCATTTAGTTCTGATAGTTTGGGTCGATTATATCCGGAAGAAGAACATCCTATGAGATCTGCATTTCAAAGAGATCGAGATAGAATTATTCATACTACCGCGTTTAGAAGGTTAGAATATAAGACTCAAGTTTTTGTGAATCACGCAGGGGACCATTATAGAACTCGTCTTACTCATACTATTGAAGTAAGTCAAATAGCCCGCTCGATTGCGAGAGTTTTAGGATTAAATGAAGAATTATCAGAAGCAATTGCACTAGCACATGATCTTGGTCATCCTCCATTTGGACATGCAGGAGAGGCATTGTTAAATAGTTTAATGTCTAATCACGGTGGTTTTGAACATAATTTACAATCCCTACGTATTGTTGAATCAATAGAAGAAAGATACCCAAATTTTTACGGATTGAATCTTACTTGGGAAACTAGAGAAGGAATAATTAAGTATCTCGAAAAATATAATGGTGAAATGCCTAAAGATTTTACTAACAAAATATCACCTACTATTGAGGCTCAATTAGTTGATATGGCTGATGAAATTGCATATAACAATCATGATTTGGATGATGGGTTATCTTCTTCTTTGTTCAGTTTTCGAGAACTCGATCAATTAGAGATCTGGACCGAATATTTATCTGTCACCAAGGATAGATTTCCAAATGCAAATGAGAGAATTTTGAAATATGAAACAATACGAAGGATGATTAACGGACAGGTGATGGATCTTATAGAGTCTACAAAAAATCGTATTGAGTTACTTAAAATAGAAAATATTTCAGATGTTAGAAAAAGAGGACATAATATTTGTTCATTTAGTGATTCGATGAAATTAAAAAATAAAGAATTGAAGAAATTTTTAATGGAAAGAATGTATAAAAATATAAAAATAGCTCAATTAGAGGATAGTGTGGAAAAAGTGCTTACGAACTTATTTAACTTTTATGTTTCAAACCCAAAAGAACTTCCAGAACGATATTTGCAAAAAGAAAAGACCGATGGAAAATTTCGTTTGATATGTGATTATCTTTCTGGCATGACAGACAGGTATGCACTCCAAAAATTTAGAAATCTCTTTCCAGAGGAATCTGTTTTTTCTTGATTCTTTGAGTTTTAAAGAATAAAAATATTTTGTTTTGGAAATTATTTGCAGTTTTTTTCGATTTTAGGAGTATCTTTTGTCGTTTGAAAATATAAGAAATTTCTCGATTATTGCTCATATTGATCATGGCAAGTCTACCTTGGCAGATCGTATTCTCGAAGTTACAGGTGCTTTGACAGAAAGAGAAATGTCATCTCAGGTTTTAGACTCTATGGATTTAGAGCGTGAGCGTGGAATTACTATCAAAGCAGCTACAGTTAGATTGACATATAAGTCCTCAGAGGGAAATGAGTTTTTGTTTAATTTAATTGACACTCCTGGCCATGTTGATTTTTCTTATGAGGTTTCAAGAAGTTTACAAGCTTGTGAAGGTGCATTGCTTTTAGTAGATGCAACACAGGGGGTGCAAGCTCAAACAATAGCAAATGCTTATCTTGCATTAGAGCAAGAGCTAACAATTATTCCTGTAATAAATAAAATAGATTTACCTGCCTCTGATCCCGAACGTGTAATAAATCAAATTGAAGATACGATTGGAATTGATTCTTCTGAATGCCTACTGGTCAGTGCAAAAAATGGCATTGGTGTTCCTGAACTATTAGAAAGTATTGTTGAAAGGGTTCCATCACCCGATGCAAAATATGAGGTTCCTCTTGAATCTTTGATTATTGACTCCTGGTTTGATTCTTATCAGGGTGCTATACCACTTTTCAGGGTATTTAACGGAGTTGTTAAAAAAGGTGATGAAATACAGTTTTTCTCTAATAAGAATAAATATAAAGTTGAAACACTTAGTGTTTACACTCCTCAACCAAAGAATGTAAGTGAACTTGGACCCGGAGAAGTTGGAACACTTACTGCCGCAATAAGAGAAGTAAGTCATGCTAGAGTAGGAGATACAATAACTCTTTCTAAATCGCCTTGCTCAAGTGCAATTCCAGGTTTTGAGGAACCTAAATCAATGGTTTTTAGTGGTTTGTATCCTGCAGACAATGGAGATTATGAGGAGTTGCGATCTGCTCTTGAAAAACTAAGATTAAATGATTCTGCATTTTCATATGAGCCTGAGTCATCGGTAGCATTAGGTTTTGGGTTCAGATGTGGTTTTCTTGGCTTATTGCATATGGATGTCATAAGAGAGAGACTCGAAAGAGAATACGATCTTACTCTGATAATTACTGCTCCAAATGTTATTTATAGAGTCGTCAGAGCGGATGGGAGTATAGATAATATAGATAGCCCTTCAAGACTTGTTAATATGGCAGGTATAGATCGGATTGAAGAACCGTTCATTTTAGGAACGATTATTGTGCCTTCTGAGTTTGTGGGGCCAACTCTGAAACTTGCGCAAGAAAAAAGAGGAGTGCAAAGGTCTCTTCAGTATATTGATACTGCAACTGTTCAGATCATTTATGAACTTCCTTTCAGTGAAATTCTTTATGATTTCTTTGATAAATTGAAATCCCTGACCAAGGGATTTGCAAGTTTTGATTATGAACATTTAACTTATAAAGAGTCTAATGTGTCTAGATTAGATATTTTGCTGAATGGACAATTGATTGATCCATTTTCTACGATCATACATAAAGATAAAGCCTATTATTATGGTCGAGCTATAGTTGCTAAAATGAAGGCTTTAATTCCTAAACAAATGTTTGAAATTGTAATTCAGGCTTCTCTTGGTAGTAGAATTATTGCAAGAGAAACGATAAGGGCATTACGTAAAGATGTTATTGCAAAGTGTTATGGTGGAGATATAACAAGAAAGAGAAAGTTATTGGAGAAGCAAAAAGAAGGAAAGAAAAGAATGAGGAATATTGGAACGGTTGAAGTGCCACAAGAAGCTTTTATGGCAGTTTTGAATTTGGAGAAGGAATAAATTTAGTGTTTAAAAAGACCAAGAAAAATAAAAAGAAGTCTACATTTAGAGAATATGCAGAAGCTATAGTTGTTGCACTTTTGCTTGCTTTTTTTGTTAGAGCTTTTGTGGTGCAGGCATTTAAAATTCCATCCGGTTCTATGGAAAATTCGTTGTTGATTGGCGATCATATTTTAGTCAGTAAAATCTCTTATTGGTTTCGTAGTCCTGAAAGGGGGGATATGTTAGTTTTTCGTTTCCCCTTGGATGAAAAAAGAGATTTCATAAAAAGAGTAGTTGGTCTTCCCGGGGAAGAAATCATGATACGTGACGGCAAGGTTTACGTGAACTGTAATAGTTTGTCTTATAAAACAGATTGTTCTCCTCTTGAAGAGTCTTATGTAGTTTTCAAGCCAAATGGTTACCCGGAATCTCATGGTAAATCTTGGGGGCCAGTCACAATTCCCAAGGAGCATCTTTTTGTTCTGGGAGATAATAGAAATAATAGCCAAGATGGAAGGTACTGGGGACTTCTTAAAATAGGTGAATTTACAAATTCTATGCCAGTTAGGTTAGGAACTTTCAAATTCAGTATCCCTTTCCCATGTTCTATTTGGAAAACTCCATGTTGGGATTATAAAATTAGGGGTGTAGCTTTTCTAGTTTATTGGTCATGGAATGGAAAGGTAGGTTCTCCTAGATGGAATCGAATTGGAAAAGTACTTAACTAGTTTTTTCTTTTTCAAGTAATTGTTCAAAAATTCTCTTGCAACTATTCATATTTTTCCAGTAAGCCCATCTGCTTTTTATACCTATTGGTCCCCAATTTTTTGGATTTGAATGGTTGCCAAATAAAACAAGCGTTGGCACACCGTAAAGTGAGGAAAGATGACTTATTCCAGAATCACAACCTATGAATCCTTTAGCTCTAACAAGAATACCAGCAAGGATTTTAAGCGAATTTACTTTGATATTAATTATTTCCGATTCCCAATTCTTTCTAAATTCATTACAGATTTTTTCGTCTGCAATTCCTTCTATTAGACCGAGTCGTAAATTATATGAACAAACTACCTCTTTGGCGATTTTTATAATTTTCTTTATCGGCACACATTTATTTTTAGAACTACTGCCTGGATGTAAGGCAAGAAAAGGAGAGTCTAAATCTAGTTTTTTTATTTCATTGTCAGATAAAATTTGGGTATTTTTTGATACAGATAATTTAATGTTTTTGCAACGTTTCTTTTTTTGATGTCTGAGTTTTTTGAAAACTTTTTCTGTCCATTTAGATACATGAATATTGCTCTTTTCTGGTGGAAAAGGAGATTCTATTGCAAAATCTTTAATTCCAATTTTTTCCAAACGTCTTTTTATCATTTCATTTTCGTCTTTTTTGAAAATAATTACCGTATCATATTTTTTCAGTTCCATTGTTAACTCGTCTTGAAAAGAATAGGGGGATTCAAAAAGATGATATGGTATCCTAGTGGCGTCTATTACTTCTGATATCAATCCTGAATCCAGAAGTGGCAAAGCATAATCAGGGGATGCTCCCATACTTATTTTAGAATCCTTATAACAATTTTTAAGCATTAAAAGGAGATTACTCGTTAGAAGAGTATCGCCAATTGCGCCAACTCTATGTAAATAGATTGCATGTTTAGGTTTCATGGTTTTTTTTTATTTCTTGGAAAAGAAGAGCGAATTTTTTTGCGTCCAATGCTTCAGCTCTTAAATTTTTTGAGATACCTACCTTCTCTAATAATTTTTCTATGTTGAGATTTCTTAGATAAGACAAATTTGAATTTTTTAAATTATTCAATATTGTTTTTCTTCTGTGCATAAAAGATGTCTTGATAAGTTTGAAGTAATTCTCTTCATCTCCATATAAATTTACTGTAGGAGATTTTTTCGGAGTTAAACTTATTATTGCAGATTTCACTTTTGGAGGTGGTGAAAACATTTCCGGCGGAACAATTTTGAGAAGTTTGTTTTCAAATCGATGTTGTGTCCAAAGTGTAAGACTTCCATATTCTTTGCCTCCTGGCATTGCGATTATTCGATTTGCAACTTCAAGTTGAAGCATGACTACTACTAGTGAGAAAATCTCAGGATAATTGCATATTTCAGATATAATTTTTGTCCCAATTTGATATGGAAGGTTTGATATCATTTTGGTTGGCATAAAGATTGTTTTTAGATCTAATTTTGTTGCATCTGCATGAATGATTTCTAAATTAAGGCACTTTTTCTCTAATTCTTTGAGATTTGGAATTAATTTGTTATCTATTTCAACTGCAGTAACTTTTGCTCCTGTTTCCACAAGTTTTTTTGTGAGTGCTCCTTCACCTGCACCAATTTCAAGTATATGATCTTCCTTTTTCACCTTTCCATATGAACATATTTCTTTTAAAAGTGTTTCGTCATTTAAAAAATGTTGACCAAGTTTTCTTGTTGTTTTTTTATACATGAGTTGCAGATTGCAGTTTTACTTCCATAAAATCAAGTACATTTTTATGTCAATTTTAATTTATTCTATTGATTTTTGTGTCTCTGCTTTTTACTATCAGTTTTAGTTTTTATTTTCGATATAAATAATTTTTTAATATTAATTTTCAGTCTTTATGGATAATGTAAAGGGGAGTCATAAATGGCAATAAAATTTGACAAATTAACTGCACCAAAGGAAGGAACGAGAATTACTTATAAAGGCAACAAATTGCAGATGCCTGACGATCCCGTTGTTTGTTATGTGCGTGGTGATGGGATTGGCGTTGATATAACTCCAGTAATGAAGGATGTTGTTGATGCTGCTGTGGAGAAAGCTTTTAAGGGGAAAAAGCGTATTGAATGGTTTAGAGTATACGCAGGAGAAGACGCAGAAGAATTGTATGGAGAATTGATGCCTGAAGAAACTATGAATGCAATCCGGCACTACTATTTTGCGATTAAAGGTCCACTTTATACTCCTATTGGTGGTGGCTTTAGAAGTTTGAATGTGGCTTTTCGTCAGATTAATGATTTATACGCATGCGTGAGACCTGTTCTGTGGTATCCTGGTGTTCCTTCTCCAGTAGTAAATCCAAGTCATGTGAATATGTGTATTTTTAGAGAGAATACAGAAGATGTATATGCTGGACTTGAATGGGAACTCAATTCTAAGGGTGCAAAGAAAGTTATTAATTTTTTAAATAAGGAAATGGGATGTTCTGTTCGTAAAGACAGTGGAATAGGTGTAAAACCTATTTCTGTTTTTGGAAGTGAGAGGATTGTTAAAAAAGCCATAGAATATGCCATCCTTAATAAGAAAAAATATTTTTGCTTAGTCCACAAAGGAAACGTTCAAAAATATACAGAAGGTTCTTTTAAGGATTGGGGTTATGCCTTTTTGAAAAAGAAATATAGAAAGTATATTGTCACTGAAGAAGAGTTGTGGAGTAAAAAATATAATGGGAAACTCCCAAAAGGCAAAATTCTTGTTAACGATAGAATTGCGGATAATATCTTCCAGCAGGTGCTAACAAGGCCCAAAGAGTATGAGGTGCTTTGTTGTACAAATCTTAACGGTGACTATTTGTCTGATGCTGTTGCAGCTCAAGTTGGTGGCCTTGGCATGGCACCCGGAGCTAACATAGGTGATAAAATTCATTTTTTTGAACCAACTCATGGAACTGCACCAAAATATGCAGGAAAAGATATGGTTAATCCTTCTAGTTTGATTTTGTCTGCAGTAATGATGTTAGGATATATGGGTTGGCAAAAAGCTGCTGATTTGATCGTTTCTGGAACTACTAAAGCTATAGGAAAGAAAACAGTAACTTACGATCTTCATAGACAAATGAAGGGTGCTAAAAAAGTGTCTTGCTCTAATTTCGGTAAGGCAATCATAAAAAATATGTGAAAAGATATTAAGGAGATAAGATGTCTATAGGTAGACCTAAAATAACAATTGTAGGTGCTGGAAATGTTGGAGCCACAGCTGCTCATTGGGCTGCTTCACATGAGTTAGGTGATATTGTACTTGTAGATATCGTAGATGGTATTCCTCAAGGCAAAGCTCTGGATTTGTTTGAAAGTTCTCCAGTGGAAGGATTTGATACAGAAATAGTGGGAACCAATGACTATGAGGATACTAAGGATTCTGACGTTGTCGTTGTAACTGCTGGTATTGCTAGAAAGCCAGGAATGAGTAGGGATGATTTGATTTCTACAAATGCGAATATTGTTGGTTCCGTAACTGATTCTATTATAGAGCATTCTCCAAATTGTTTCTTGATTATTGTTTCTAATCCATTAGATGTGATGGTTACTGTCGCACACAATCACTGTAAATTTCCAAGAGAAAGAATTATGGGTATGGCTGGTATTTTGGATAGTGCGCGTTTTCGTTCTTTTATAGCTATGGAACTCAATGTATCTGTTGAAGATGTACATGCTCTAGTTTTAGGTGGTCATGGTGATAGCATGGTTCCATTGCCTAGATATAGTACAGTGGCGGGTGTTCCAATTACTAAGTTAATGGATCAGAAAAGAATTGAAGAGTTAGTTCAAAGGACAAGGGATGGAGGCGCAGAAATAGTTGAATTTCTAAAAACAGGAAGTGCATTTTATGCTCCTGGCGCATCAATTGTTGAGATGGTAGAAGCAATTTTGAAAGATAAAAAAAGAATACTTCCTTGTGCGGCATTGCTTCAAGGGGAATATGGTGAGGAAAATATTTTCATGGGTGTACCTATTAAATTGGGTGCAGGTGGAGTGGAAGAGATAATTGAATTGGACTTAGAACCTCATGAGATGGAGCAGTTTAAAAAATCTGCAGATCATGTTCGAGAGTTAACCTCATCGCTCTAGTTTTTTTATTAACCCTGATAAGGGAGAGGATTGATGAATATACATGAATATCAGGGCAAGGAACTTCTTGCGAAATTTGGTGTTGCGGTTCCAAAGGGTGGAGTTGCAAGTACGCCTGATGAAGCAGCCGACATCGCAAAAGATCTTGCTGGTAGAGTTGTAGTAAAAGCTCAAATACACGCCGGAGGTCGCGGTAAAGGTGGAGGGGTAAAATTAGCTAATGATTTTCATGAGGCAAAAGAAATTGCCTCTCAAATTTTGGGAATGAATCTTGTGACTCATCAAACAGGACCCGAGGGGAGACTTGTTAAAAAAGTTTGGGTAGAAGAAGCAAGTAATATATCTAGGGAGTTATATCTCGGGATCGTTTTAGATAGATCTTCAGGTCTTCCTACCATAATGGCCAGTACTGAAGGTGGAATGGATATAGAGGAAGTGGCGGAGAAATTTCCGGAAAAACTTTTGAAAATTCCCGTAGATCCCTTACTAGGGGTATGGCCTTCTGTAGCTAGAAAAATTGTGTATAGCTTAGATCTACCTGATAATTTAATTAAAGATGGGGTTCGCTTTATTACAAACCTTTATAAATTTTATGAAGAAATGGACGCATCCTTAGTAGAGATTAATCCTTTAGTTCAAACAAAAGATGGCCGTCTTTTAGCACTAGATGCTAAGGTTAATTTTGATGACAATGCACTTACAAGACATGAAGACGTTAAAGGAATGAGAGATACAGACGAAGAGGATCCTTTAGAAGTGAAAGCTTCTGCTTTTAATTTGAACTATATCAAATTAGATGGCGAAGTAGGTTGTATGGTCAATGGGGCAGGACTTGCTATGGCTACGATGGATATAATTAAATTAGCTGGTTCATCTCCTGCAAATTTCTTAGATGTAGGTGGTGGTGCTAGCCGAGAGATGGTCGAAAATGCTTTTAGAATTCTTATGGATGATGAAGCTGTTAGAGCAGTTTTTATAAATGTTTTTGGTGGTATTTTGCGATGCGATATACTTGCACAAGGTGTTGTCGATGCCGTGAAAAGTGTAAATGTAGATGTGCCTGTTATTATAAGAATGGAAGGTACTAATGTGGAAGAAGGCAGGAATATTCTTGAATCTTCGGGACTTGATTTTAAAGTAGGAAATGGAATGGCAGATGCTGCTCAAAAAGTGGTCGAAGCTCTTAAAAATTAAGGGGTGTAATGGTGAGTATTTTAATTGATGAAGAAACTCGTGTTGTTGTTCAGGGTATTACAGGGCGAGAAGGTGGTTATCATGCAAAACAGTGTATTAATTACAGTAAAGAATATGCTTCAGGTGGAGGAAATGTTGTTTCAGGAGTTACTCCTGGTAAAGGTGGAGAAATTTTTGAAGAAACACCTGTTTTTAATACTGTTAGTGACGCGGTTTCTGAGACTGGAGCTAATGCTTCTTTGATTTTTGTGCCACCCGTTTTTGCGGCAGATGCGATATTAGAAGCAGTAGACGCTGGTCTCCCATTAGTGATTTGTATTACTGAAGGAATTCCAGTCAAAGATATGATGTATGTGAAGAGATATCTCAATGGTAAAGATACCATTTTAATTGGACCGAATTGTCCTGGCGTAATTACTCCGGGAGGATGTAAAATGGGTATCATGCCTGGTCATATTCACAAAGAGGGTTCTATTGGAGTTATTTCAAAAAGTGGAACACTGACATATGAAGTTGTATCTCAACTCACTGAACAGGGATTAGGACAAAGCACATGTGTTGGAATAGGTGGTGATCCTATAATAGGTACGATGTATATTGAACTTCTTAAACTTTTCGAGAAAGACGATGATACTGAAGCTATAATAATGATAGGTGAAATAGGAGGTACCGCTGAACCAGATGCCGCCTTATGGGCTAAAGAAAACATCTCAAAGCCTATGGTAGGTTTTATAGCTGGGCAGACTGCTCCTCCTGGAAGAAGAATGGGGCATGCTGGTGCAATTATTTCTGGCGGAGAAGGGACTGCTCAAGAAAAAATGAAAATAATGTCTGAGTCAGGAATTCATGTAACTGAGAGTCCGGCAGAAATGGGGCTTACAATGGCTAAAGTATTGGATGTTTAATTTTTTAGATTTTGGAGATTTGAAATGCAGAAAACATTTGCAATGATAAAACCAGACGCTGTAGAGAGAAATTTGATTGGAAAAATTCTTTCTAGAGTTGAAGAGGAAGGGTTTAAAATTTCAGGATTGAAGTTGGTGGAAATGAGCAAAAAACAGGCGGAGGGATTTTATTCTGTCCATTCTGACCGACCTTTTTTTAATGATCTCACAGCTTACATGTCTTCAGGAAAGACGGTATTAATGGTTCTTGAAAGGGAAGACGCAATATCTCATTGGCGTACTGTAATGGGTGCTACAAATCCTGAAGAAGCCAATGAAGGAACTATAAGAAAGGAATTTGGGGAGAGTATAGAGCGGAATTCGACTCATGGTTCAGACGCAGTCGAAACTGCTTCAGAGGAAATATCATATTGGTTTTCAGGTTTTGAGATTTAGTTTTTTTAACGTTTGAGAGGATTGTTTTTGAAAAGATTAGAGGGGAAGATTGCTCTTGTAACTGGTGCTGGACAGGGTATTGGAAAGTCTATAGCAAGTGCTTTATGTGAAAACGGAGCAAAGGTTGTTTTGGCTTCTAGAAATTTGGAAAATCTTAAGAATACAGCTTCTGAACTTAATTCTGATTCATTAATTGTGCAGACGGATGTTAGTGATGAAGGATCTGTAAAGAATTTAGTAGAAACTGTTAAAAATGAAATAGGTTCTATCGATATTCTTGTTAATAATTCAGGAGTTGCTGGTCCTACAAAACCTTGTGAAGATATTACTTTAGAAGAATGGGAACAGTGTTTCTCTGTAAATATGACGGGCATGTTTTTAGTTTCAAAATATGTCATTCCTATTATGAAGCAAAAACGCTATGGTCGTATAATTAACGTTAGTTCTATGAGTGGAAAACGTCCACTTCCTAACAGAACTCCATATACCTCATCAAAAACAGCCGTAATAGGATTTACGAGAACTCTTGCTTTTGAGTTAGGAGAGTATGGAATAACAGTGAATTCTATTTGCCCGGGTGCTACGGCAGGACCTCGTATTGACAGTGTTATTCAAAATATGTCCGAAAGTTTTCAGATAACATTTGATGAAGCGAAAAAAACATTTACTGACCCTTCTGCCTTGAAGACTTTAGTGACTCCAGAAGATCATGCTGCACTCTGTGTTTTTCTAGCTTCTGAAGATGCTGTACGTATGACGGGACAGGATATTAATCTTACAGGTGGTTTGATTTGGTATTGATTTGAATATTCTTTGTAGTGTCAATTTCTGCTTCATTTCTTTTCTTTCCGGTTTTTCTGAGAGTTTCTAATGTTGTCAAAAAAAAAGATTTCTGTTCGAGGAGCTAGAGAACATAATCTGAAAAATCTTGATATCGAGATCCCTAGGGATCAACTTGTCGTATTTACAGGGTTAAGTGGTTCTGGAAAGAGCAGTTTGGCTTTTGACACAATTTATGCTGAAGGACAACGTCGTTATATTGAATCCCTTTCTGCTTACGCCAGACAATTCATTGATCAATTAGATAGACCAGATGTAGATTTGATAGAGGGTTTGTCTCCAACTATTTCCATAGATCAAAAAACAGTTAGCAAGAATCCTCGTTCGACGGTAGGAACTGTTACAGGTATTTATGATCATTTGAGATTACTTTTTGCAAAAAAAGGAGTTCCTCATTGTCCTGGCTGTGGTCGTTCATTAAATGCAATGAGCATAGAGAAAATGGTTGAAAGAGCAATGGAGTTTAAGAGTGGCACAAGCCTTTTGATACTATCTCCTATTGTTAGAGGAAGAAAGGGAATATATCAAAAAGAATTTGATGAATTAGAAAAGAAAGGTTTTACCCAAGTAAGAGTAGACGGTTGTTTCTATGAACTTTCTGATGAGATACAACTAAATAGAAATCAGAATCACGATATTGAAGTTGTAATAGATAGAATCGTAATTAGAAAAGGGTCAGAATCAAGATTATTCTCTTCTATTGAGACGGCATGTTTACTTTCTAAAGGTCTAATTTTGTTTTTGGTTGATATGGATAAGGAGTTTCTGTTAAGTGAGTTTTTTGGTTGTTCTGAATGCGGAATCACTATTCCAGAAATGGAACCTCGTATGTTTTCATTTAATAGTCCACAAGGAGCATGTGTAAATTGTAAGGGGTTAGGAACAGAATTTAAAATAGATCCTCAAAAAATAGTCCCAGATGTTAAGAAAACAATAAATGATGGAGCTATCATTCCTTTCGCAGAGAAAAACAATCTGCTTTCATCTTCCTTAGACGCTTTTATAGATCAACAATCGATAGAAAGACATATTCCATTTGATAATCTTACTGAGAAGAAAAAAAAGCTTTTGTTTTATGGTTCCAAAGGAGAAAAATTAAAAGTAACTCATAAAACATCGACAAGAACCATTCGAAGACAAAGAAGATTCCTTGGAATTTTTCAAGAACTGTTGCTTTCTTATGAAAAGACTAATAGTGAAAAAACTCGTTCTGGCTTAGAAAAATTCATGAGTGTTTTTTTGTGCGAATCATGTTCTGGGGGAAGATTAAAAAGAGAGAGTTTGTCTGTAACTTTTCAGGGGAAAACAATACAAGATATGGTTCATCTTCCAATTTCGAAATTGAAGAGTTTTTTCGAGATGCTTCCAGTAAACGTTAAGGACGATTTTGTAACTGGTCGTATAATTAAAGAAATTGAGGGTAGATTAGGATTTATTGATTCTGTAGGACTTGCTTATCTAACTTTAAATCGTTCTACAAAAACACTTTCTGGAGGGGAAGGTCAAAGAATCAGGCTTGCAAGTCAGGTTGGTGTGAATTTGTCTGGAGTTCTTTATGTTTTGGATGAGCCAAGCATTGGATTACATCCAAGAGATAATCATCGTCTTTTGTCTACACTCTTTCAATTAAGAGATAAGGGAAATTCTATTATAGTTGTGGAACACGATAGAGATACGATAGAGAATGCTGATTATGTAGTAGATATGGGTCCAGGTGCTGGAGAAAAAGGAGGTCATATAGTTTCTGTAGGTAGTCCAAAAGAAATAGCAAATTCTGATACTGTCACAGGCAAGTATCTTTCTGGGAGACTAAGTATCCCAATTTCTAAGTCTAAAAACCTTAGAATAGATCGTTACCTTAAGATAATAGGTGCTGCTGAGAATAATCTGAAAAAAATAGATGTTTCTTTTCCTTTAGGAGTTCTAAATTGTGTAACTGGGGTCAGTGGAAGTGGCAAAAGCACATTAGTTGACACTATTCTTTTTCGAGCCTTATCAAAGGAATTCTATAACTCAAGTACGGTGCCAGGTCAATTCAAAAGAATAGAAGGTATTGAAAACATTGATAAAGTCGTAAATATAGATCAATCAGCTATTGGCAGAACTCCGAGAAGTAATCCTGCTACTTACACGGGTATTTTTACCCCGATTAGAGAAATCTTTTCTAAGACTATTGATTCTCTAAGTCGTGGATATAAGAGTGGTAGATTTAGCTTC
>TARA_B100000686_G_scaffold181552_1_pt1 | contig 32345 bp, 35 predicted proteins | sample TARA_B100000686 | Tara Oceans TARA_B100000686 (sample SAMEA2622733) | marine metagenome | biome: marine biome (ENVO:00000447); feature: marine epipelagic mixed layer (ENVO:xxxxxxxxx); material: "saline water (ENVO:00002010), including plankton (ENVO:xxxxxxxx)" | depth 150 m | reverse complement strand
TTTAGCCTCTACTTTAGCCTCTACTTTAGCCTCTACTTTGGTTCCGGAAGAATGCTCTGCAAATTCTTTATCCATTAGAAATTTTAAAGTTTGATCCCTATGCTTGCTAGTATCTCCGCCAAAATATATTCCTATTAATCTCCTATCATTTCTTACTGCTGAGAAAGCAAGCTGGAAACCCGAAGCAAAAGTATATCCAGTTTTTATTCCATCAGCACCATCATATTTTTTAAGAAGCTTGTTATGACTTTTATAGGTTTTATCTTGCCATTGGAATTTTTCTTTTTTAAATAGTTTATAGTATTCTGGAAAATCTCTTATAATGGCCTTTGATAAAATTGCCATATCCCTAGCAGTAGTTAATTGAGCCCGATTAGGTAGTCCTGATGCATTTTTGAAGATTGTATTATTCATTCCCAATAATTTTGCTTTTTTGGTCATTTTTTTTGCAAATTCTCTTTCAGTTTTTGCTAGTGATTCAGATATTACAGTGGCCACATCATTCGCAGATTTAATTATAAGTGCATTTACAGCGTCACCAACTTCAATGGTACTTCCTGGTTCCAAGTATAATTTGCTTGGTGATCTCGAAGATGCGACTTCCGAAACTTTAAGTTTTTGATCCCAGTTGAGTCTTCCTTCTTCAAGAGCTTCAAAAGTTAAATATAACGTCATCATTTTAACTAAAGATGCTGGATAATTTAAGGTATCTGCATTTACCTCAAAAAGTGTTTCATTTGTTTCATAATCAATAATTATAGCAGCTCTTTTAGCTATTAAGCCTGTTGGAAAAAATAATAAAAATATAACTAAATATACATAAATAATTTTATACATTATTTTAGCGCAACCATAGCTTCTATTTCAACGCTCATATTGATTGGTAAAGCGTTTGCACCAACAGCAAATCTCGAATGCTTGCCATTTTCTCCAAAAATCTTTACTAATAAATCTGATGCCCCGTTAATAATTTTTGGCTGATCTTTAAAGTTGCTAGCACAGTTCACAAAACCTCCAATTTTTATAAAACATTTAAAATTATCCCAATTATTGCTAGTAGCAAATTTAATAATTGAAATAATATTTAAACAGCATATTTCGGAAGCCTTAATGCCATCGTCTACTGATATATCTACACCAACTTTTCCTGAATATAATAATTTACCATCTAATATAGGGCCTTGACCTGAAATATAGAGTATATTATTCTCAATTTTGTAAGGCAAATAATTAGCTATAGGATTAGGCATTAAAGGTAAATTTAATTTTAATTCTTCGATTTTCTTGTCAATGGAATGCATTAGAATTATATATATATTATAATGATAATTCAAAATTTAGGAAAGCATATAAAAATAATTTTTTTAATTATTAGCTTGCTAATATTGCTAAAAATAGAGGATGTAATGGCTGTAGAAAAAGACAATTTGATATATTTAGATTTAAAGGATGGACGAGTTACAATAGAAGCTAAACCTGATATTGCCCCTAATCATGTTAAAAGAATTAAGGAATTGGTTTCAGAAGGTTTTTATGACGGTATAGTATTTCATAGAGTTATAGATAATTTTATGGCTCAGACTGGAGATCCAACCGGAACAGGTATGGGAGGTTCAGATAAACCAGATTTGAAAGCTGAATTTTCAAATGCGCAACATAAAAGAGGCGCCGTTTCGATGGCAAGGTCTAGTAATCCGAATAGTGCAAACAGTCAATTCTTTATTTGTTTTGAAGATGCTTTATATCTTGATGGGCAGTATACGGTATGGGGTCAGGTAATAGAAGGTATGGAGTACGTAGATATGATAAAAAAAGGAAATGGCGATAATGGTATGGTAGAAAATCCTGATAAAATAATAAAGATGGAACTTGCAAAATAAATTGTGAATCAAGTCTAGGTTATTATTTAATGTTTGTTGCAGATCTTCATAATGACATATTACAAAGGGCAATTAACGGGGAAGATATAACTGTAAAAACAAAATATGGCCACTCGGATATTGTCAGATTAAAAGAAGGTAATATAAACCTAGAAGTTTTTGTAATTTGGGTTACAAAAAAATATTTAGACCAATCTTTTAAAAGGGCAAATAATCTAATTGATAAATTAGAGGAAATTGAGAAAAATTCATCATTAACAAAAATTGTTAGATCTTTTAAAGACTTGAACACTATTATAAGAAGTAAAAAATTAGGAATGCCATTTGGCATTGAAGGAGGAGAGTGTATTGAGGAGAATATTGATAATCTTAATCATTTCATAGATAGAGGATTATTATATTTTGGCCCAACCTGGAATTATTCCAATGCAATTGCATCTTCAGCTTTTGATGAAGTAAGCAATCCTAAAAATATTGGATATCTAGGTGTTAGTATTTTTGGAAAAGAAGTCATTAGTTTATGTCAAGAAAGAGGGGTAATTGTTGATGTTTCGCATATCGGAGAGAGGAGTTTTTGGGATATAATTAATTTTAGTAAAAATCCAATTATAGCCTCTCACTCAAATGTATATAATATTTGTCCTCATTATAGAAATCTTAAAGATGATCAATTAATTGCTATAAAGAACAAGAAGGGTGTTGTTTTTCTAAATTTGTACTCAAATTTCGTAGATAAAGATTATGCTAAAAGGGAAAATTTTCTTACGAGAACTCTTGAAAAGGAAATTTTTAAAATAAACAAAGAATTCGCTGATTCTGAAAAAAGATGGATTGCTAAACAGTATTACTTACAGAAAGCTTATCAATCCATAGCTCCAAGTATCGAATTGTTTATAGATCATATAGACTATATTGTTAAATTTTTAGGGATAGATTATGTTGGAATAGGTAGTGATTATGACGGTATGGATTCTACTCCAAAACAAATTCAGGATTGTTCTGATCATATGCTAATTGCAAAAGAGTTGGAGAAAAGAAGGTACTCATATTATGATATTGAAAAAATTATGGGGTTAAATTTTTGCAGAGTTTATGAAGAAGTAAATTCTAAATGAGTCCATATAGTATTGTAAAAGCAATAATTATTAGAAAAACTCCCATTGATTTTTCAATAAATACTTTTTTTGATATAATTAATTTATTTATGGAAGTTAAGCTTAAAAAAACAGCTATTAAAATATACCATAACGTATCAATGATCCCCGGCGTCAAAACCATTATTATCTTTTCGTAGTTAGTTAAGTTTTCGCTAATAAATTGCGAATATAAAGCTGCAAAAAATATAAAAATTTTAGGATTTAGGAATGAAATTGCGAAGCCTTGAAAAAATGCTGTTTTATCAACTGTATTTTCTTTTAATAACTCCGATTCTTTAGCTGAGAAATAAAAACTAATTCCAATTAATATTAGAGCAACTAATCCTAAAATTTGTAGTCCAAAAAATATTTCTGGGTACATTTTTAATAAAAATTCTAACCCCAATAATGCAAATAATGCGTATATTCCAACCCCCAAACCATGACCTACAGCCGTAACAATTCCTCCTAACCTGTTTTTTGATATCGTGTTTCTTATTATCGTTGCAAGACTTGGTCCAGGCGACATCGCTCCTATTAAGCACACTAAAAATAGTTGTATCCAATTATAAAAGCTCATTTAAATGATTATAATTTAAGAATTATTAATTTCTTGCCAATTATTAAAATGAGGCATTAATTTTTCATGTCCATAACTATCAACTAGCATTAAACTTATATCTGCAGAAATAGAAATTCTTGACTCATCAGTATTGCTTGGTGCAGTTGAATGCTTAGTTTTGGAAGGAAAGATGCATATGTCATTTTCTTCAACTGGAATGTCGACTGTCGTTGTGTTTCTTAAGTCAACTTTTTTTATTAATCCTAGTTTTACTTTTTCTTCACTAAATATATCTTTTGCAATCTCATTATGGGGTCTGCATGCAAATCTAATATTTCCACTATCATTAGGTTTTTTTAAATAGTACGATATGCTTATGTTTGACTGATCGTGACTATGCACCTGGATGTTTTGTTCTTTTCTTGTAACCGTTGCCCAGGATTTTTGGAAATAAAATTTTAATTGTTTCGTATCAATGTTTAAAGCTTCAACATAAAGAAGAATTTTTTCTCCAATTTTTTTGGATAGATTTTTAAATTCTTGGTTTTTAAGCAAAAACTCACTTCCATTAATATCTCCTAACCAAACACTTTTATCATTCCATATATTATTATTATTATTTAAATTTTCTCTTGATATTTTTTCGATATCATAAATTTTATTTATCATTAAATTTTTTTCTTTTTCATCAATAACTATTTTATCCTTGAAGATTGAAAGCGGGAATATATCTATTAATTGTCCTGACATTATTTATTTCCTTTTTAATTTATTGGCATATAGTAAATATAATAGGCAAATAAACTTATTATAACGTATATTATAAGTTCTTTTCTGAGATATCCACAATATTTACTATCGAATAAAAAGGTTAATTAATGTTATATTTATTTTATGTCTAAAGAAATTATTGACATCTCACAAATACAAGATGGGGGCATTAACCCAATAACAGGTATACATGAAAAACCTACCTGGAATATAAAATTTGCAGACGGTGATGAAAGAGTTTTATTTAAGCATAAAATGATTGAATATCTATCAATGGGTTTTCAAAAACAAGTAGAGACTTTTAAAAAAGTTGTAATAAAAACTAAAACTGAAGAGACCCTTACTTGGCTAGTCATTTTTAGAGATTATAGAAGTCAACATTTAACTATAAAAAATTTTTTCAATCTTCTACTAGAGGGCCATTCTCATCGCAATGAAGATGCCTATATGAGATGGGAGCATTCATTGTCAAGGCAGGAAATGAGAAATAATATTAATATCAGGGATGATGGAACTTCAGAAAGTTAATTTAATACATTTATTTTTAATTTAAATTAATGCTAATAAGACAAATAAGCTCAAACATAATTGCGGCAGCTGTCATTGAGGTAATATTGTTAGGGTTATCTTTTGTGGGAAGTAAACAAACAACGTCTCCACCTATAATATTCCTGCCCCGCAGGCTTTGTAAGAGGGTTCTTGCTTCATCGATTGAAAAACCCTTAAAAGCTGGTTCAAGATTTGCAACAGCTGGAGCTACAGTAGGGTCCAAGCAATCAAGATCAAATGTTATATATATTGGTTTGTCGTCTAATCTAGAGAGTATCTTTTCTTTACAATTTTTTAAACCATCTTTTCTGAACTCATCCATAGTTATAACCTGATAACCTAGATCATAACTTGGTTTTAACCAATCCAATGTTCTTGGGTTACCTCTTATGCCTATTTGAGTACTATGATTAGCATCTACATTACCCTGTTTAACTAAATATGAAGCCCAATGAGCTGCAGATTTTTTTGCTCCCATAAAGTGGTCTAAATTTTCATAGGTATCAGTATGTGCATCAAAGTGAACAAGATTAACTTTTTGATTTTTTGTAAGGGCTGATTTTTTTTTAGTTAATCCTTCAATAATACCTCCTGTAATTGAATGGTCACCTCCAATTGAAACCACTCTAGTATTATTAGAGGCAATTTTTGAAAAAAATTCTACCATTCTTTCTATACATCTTTCGTTATTATTTGCTTCTGGGAGAGGAACATCGCCGAGGTCGTATATTATATTTTTTTCCCAAGGGTTAATATTAAAATCTAGGTGCACTCTTCTTAAACCAGCAGATACATGCCTCACAGCTCTTGGTCCTAAATGCTGGTCCCTTTCTGTTGTGCCATTACCACTACTGTGCGGTACTCCAACTAATCCTATATCGCAGTTTTTTGGATTAGATTCATATTTGCATCTGAACAATGTTGGTATCCCCCACCAATACATTGTATTTAACATTAGTGAATCTTTATCAGTATTCATTGTTCAAGATCATCTAAAGGTAGAATAGTTGTATTTTTAATCTCTTTTAAAACTATATTAGATTTTAAACTTATGAAATCAATTTTTTTAATAAGATTTTGATTAAAAGTATCATATTCACCAATTGATTTCGCCATCACTTTTATTAAATAATCATTTTCACCAGTTAGTCTATACATTTCAACAACTTCTTTTAGACTTGTTATTATATTTAGAAAATTATCAAGGCGGTCTTTACTATACGAGCCAACCCTAATGGATAAAAAAATAACAACCGGGAGGTTTATTTTTTTATTGTCTAAAATTGCTACTTTTTTCTTTATCACACCATCTTCTTCAAGTTTCTTAATTCTATTAAAACAGGGAGTAGTTGATAAACCAACTTTTTTTGCTATAGCGCTAAGCGGAAGAGTAGCGTCTTTTTGGAGCATTGATAATATATTTTTGTCAATTAAATCCATTATTCAAATTTAACATATAAAAGAATTTTTTTCTATTATTTAATGTTTTTAAAAAAAATTTACTTATAAAGTCGAATATTTGCTTGAAATGAGAATTTTTTTCTGCTTCTATATCTATGAAAGTAACTTTTTAAACAACACATTATTTATTTGCGCATAATAAATCAAGTGTGTCAGTTTATTTAAGTTCTTTAAAAAGAATTGAGAATTTCTGCCTTTTCTTCATTCCTTTGTTTAGGAAAAGGCGGAGTTCTCTTAGTTAGAATTCCAATCTGTTATTTATTTAATTTTATTATGTTTTTTTATTATTTTTTTAAAAGCTTCTAACGTTTCCTTACTAACATGATGTTCAATGCCTTCAGAATCATGAATCGCAGTTTTTTTGCTTACTCCTAACGACCTTAGTAATTCATAAACAGTTTTATGTCTTTTTTTAGAATCTCTGGCAAGTTTTTGTCCTTTAATTGTTAAAAAAACTGATCGATAAGGCTCTTTAAATAAATAACCATCTTTTATAAGTCTTTTTATTGTTTTATTTGCAGTAGCTTGAGCAATTCCAAGTCTTTTAGATATATCTACAATTCTTGCCTCACCATTTTCTTGTATTAAATCTGCTACAATTTCTACGTAGTCTTCTGCATTTTCTTTACCATGATTAGTTCTGGCATTATGAAAAGAATTGATGATTTTATAACCCTTACCAGTCATAGTATGCCTTATAACTTAAAAACACTATAAATTGCAAAATTATTATATATAAATGTAGCCATAGCTACATTTAATAGCTATAACTGCACTTAATGAATCACATTATTGCTACATTATTCAGACAAAAACATTCAATTTTAGCAAATGATGGCAGATTGCTCAAAAAATTAATTTTCGCTACTCTTATTTTAGTTTTAGCGTCTCAACCTGGTAGATTAGGGTCTGTTATGCAACAATCATTAATTGATGCATATCTACAGGTAAGTGTTTTTGTGGGATTTACCTTGTTAATATTTATAGGTTTAGACTCTTTTTCAAAACTTAATATTGATATATTTCTAAAAAAAACAAAAAATTTCCATGTACCTTTTGCTTCTATGCTAGGTGCAATTCCTGGTTGTGGAGGCGCAGTAATTGTTGTTACTCAATACATTCAAGGTAAAATTAGCTTTGGCTCATTAGTTGCAGTGCTCACTGCAACAATGGGTGATGCTGCATTTTTATTATTAGCTCAAGAACCTTTAACAGGAGCTTTAATATTTTCTATTGGTATCGTTGTGGGAACAATTTCTGGTTATGTCGTAGATTATCTTCATGGGAATAAATTTATGAGAAGTAAAAAATTTAAATATCCTAATCAAAATGAAGTCTTAGATAGTACTTTTGTATCCAAATTAAACTTTATATGGTTAATAATTTTTGTACCTGGACTATTGCTAGGTATAATGCAGGCATTTCAAATAGAAACTGATTTAATTATAAATTTACCATTGGGTCTTAGCATTACTTCTTTAATTGGTGTATTTGGATCTGTTCTTTGTCTTTTAATGTGGTCTTTAAATCCATTAAGTGATTTTCAACTTTCTACCGATAAAACTAGAGGTTATATGTCCAGAGTTGTTGATACAACAAACTTTGTGACAACATGGGTAATTTCAGGATTTATAATTTTTGAAATTTTTATGTTATTTAGTGGACTAGACCTAAAACTATTCTTTGATATTTGGCTTCCCTTTGTTCCGTTGATTGCAATTATATTTGGTTTTTTGCCGGGATGCGGACCTCAAATTGTGGTAGCCACTTTTTATCTAAACGGTTTTATCCCTTTATCGGCTGAAATTGGTAATGCTATTTCTAATGATGGAGATGCGCTGTTTCCAGCTATTGCTTTAGCTCCTAAAGCATCTATTATTGCAACATTATACAGTGCAATACCCGCTATAATAGTAGCTTATAGTTATATGATTTTCTTTGAGTAATTGTTATAAATTTAAATCATCTTCAATTTTATAATTAACCCCAAGCTTTTCTATATTGAGCGTCATAGAAACCTTTATTTTATCTCCAGATTCAATTTTTTTTCCCTCTATTCCTGAATATACAGCCTTTTCAATCATTCTTTGCGAAGAAATACCGACTTTTTTAAGGAATTTTCTTGTCTCTAAATTTAATCTATCTTCATCCATGGACAATCCTTTCTAGATTTATGATGCAAATATTTTAACATATATATTTTTTTGTTATAGATAAATACAATATATTTAATGAATCATTTAATCAGAATCAAAAATAGAAAAGAAATAAAGAAAAAAAAGCGTCAGGATCTATTGGATAAACTAGAAAAGCAGCTAAAATCAAACATTAAAAAAAGAAAAATTTATAAAAACTCTAACAAAAATGAAAAAATTAGTAGTAAAAAAAAGTAGTCCACTTTATGGGACAATCACTACAAGTGGTTCAAAAAATTCTGCATTACCAATTATTGCATCAGCATTGCTATCAGGTGAAGAGTGTGTATTTAAAAATATTCCAAACCTAGAAGATATACAAACAATGCTAAAATTATTAAAAAGCTTTGGTGTAAAAAATAATTTTAAAAACTCTGAAATTAAAGTCAATGCATCAAATGTTAATTATTACAGAGCTGACTATGAATTGGTTAGAAAAATGAGAGCTTCAATATTAGTTCTCGGACCTTTGCTCGCTAGAAAAAGAAGGGCTGTTGTATCTCTCCCAGGCGGATGTGCAATTGGCACTAGGCCCATAGATCTTCATTTGTTTGGTATGAGAAAACTCGGAGCTGATATTTATATAAATAACGGATATGTGGTAGCTGAAGCTAAACATGGTTTAGTTGGGAATCTTATTAAATTACCTTTTAAAAGTGTAGGCGCTACTGAGAATATTTTATTAGGCTCAGCTATTGCCAAAGGTACTACTTTGATTAAAAATGCAGCAAAAGAACCCGAAATAGAAGATTTGTGTAATTGTTTAAATAAAATGGGATCAAAAATCAGCGGTATAGGTACAAGTGAATTGAAAATAGAAGGGGTGAAAAATTTAAGTGGCGTTCAATATTCTATAATTCCTGATAGAATTGTTGCAGGAACTTTAATAATAGCAGCATTAATTACAAGAGGAATATTAAAAATAACTAAAATTTATCCTAATCATTTAGATTTGCCAATTAGGATATTAAAAAAAATGGGCGCAGATATTTCTATAGCTAAAAACCATATTGTAGTTAACGGAAAAAATAGTCAATTAAAGTCTGTTGATATTGTTACAGAACCCTACCCTGGTTTTCCAACGGACCTTCAAGCTCAATTTATGAGTCTACTTGCAATCGTTAAAGGCAACTCATCAGTTCAGGAAAAAATATTTGAGAATCGTTTTATGCATGTAGGAGAGCTTAATCGTTTAGGAGCAAACATCAAAGTTAATAAAGATAGAGCTCTAATCAATGGAGTAGATAAACTAAAGGGTGCAGAGGTTATGGCAAGTGACTTAAGAGCAAGCGTTAGTCTTGTATTAGCGGGTCTTATGGCCCAAGGTGAAACCCATATTAATCGAATTTACCATTTAGATAGAGGTTATGAGAATATTGAAAAAAAACTGAATTCCTGCGGAGCCAAAATCAAAAGAATTTAAGAACTTAATGCCATATGAGCAGTTTATATAAGAAAAACTTATTTTAGTAGAACTTTTTATATAGGCGTGTAAAACACCATAAAATTAATGAGTAAAAAAAATACAATAAGAATTGCTGTTCCCAGGGGAAGAATTCTTTCAGAATTAAGATTAATTCTAAAAGAAATTAATCTTTTACCTGACGAATCTTTATATGATGATAATTGTAGAAAATTAAGTTTTGAAAGTAATAATTCAAATATTGAATTTATAAAAGTTCGTGCATTTGACGTATGCACTTTTGTAGCATTTGGCGCAGCCCAAATAGGCGTTGCAGGTAGTGATATTATTGAAGAATTTGATTATTCTGAAGTATATTCGCCTATTAGCTTAGGTATTGGACGTTGTCGATTATCTGTAGCCGCACTTAAAAGTCTTTTAAAAAATGAAGATCCCCAGATGTGGAGCAACATTCGTGTTGCAACAAAATATCCAAAAATTACTAAAGAATTTTTTGCAGATAAGGGTGTTCAAGTCGAGGCAATTAAGCTTAACGGATCTGTTGAATTGGCAACAAAGTTATTAATGTGTAGAAGAATAGTTGATTTAGTTTCAAGTGGAAAAACCCTTAAGGAAAATGGATTAGTAGAAGTTGAAAAAATTTTGGATGTTGAATCAAAGTTAATAGTAAATAGATCAGCATATAAAACAGATTATTCAAATATTGCTAAAATTATAAGTAAATTTAAGAAAAAAAAGAAAGATTAAATTGAAAATTATATTTGAAAAAGATAAGGATTTTAAATTCAAATTTGAAATGTTAGTTAATAATAGAACTGAAAAAGTTCCAAAATTAATTAGATCTCAAACTGAAAGAATTATTGATCGAGTAAAAAAAGATGGGGATAATGCTATCTTATATTATACAAAAAAATTTGATAATAATAAAATATCAAAAAATAATATTATTATTGATAAAAAAACGATTAATTATTTTGCTAAAAAGGCAGATATTAAAATTTTAAATAGTTTTAAACTAGCAATAAAAAGAATCACAAAGTTTCATCAGAAACAATATCCAAATAATTATAAATTGTCAGAAAAAGGAATTTCTATTTTTTCTAAATGGTCACCAATTGATTCTGTTGGACTTTATGTTCCAGGTGGAGGAGCATCATATCCATCAACTCTAATAATGAATCTAGTTCCTGCAAAAATAGCCGGAGTAAAAAGAATTGTTGTTTCTATGCCATGTAAAGATGGAAAATTTAATCCTTATATTATGGCAATTATTAAACATTTTAATGTTGATGAAGTATATCAAATAGGTGGTGCTCAAGCTATTGCTGCACTTGCATACGGAACAAAAACAATTAAATCAGTTGATAAAATATTTGGACCAGGAAATATTTATGTAAATGAAGCAAAAAAAATTGTTTTTGGAAAAGTAGGAATAGATTTAGTAGCCGGCCCTTCAGAAATCGTTGTTGTTGCGAGTAAAAATAATCAACCTAAGTGGGTCGCATCTGATTTAATTGCTCAAGCTGAGCATGATATAATGTCTAAATCAATATTAATAACTGATAGTTATGAATTTGCTGCACAAGTAGAATCTTCATTAAAAATTTTAAAAAAAGGCTTAACAAAATCAGATACTATTAAAAAAAGCATAAATAAATTTGGAGCAATTATAGTTTTAAAATCTTTAAGAAATTCTTATAAATATATCAATATACTTGCTCCTGAGCATTTGCACATTCATTCATCAGATTATAAAAATATATACTCAAAGATAAGAAATGCTGGTGCTATATTTGTCGGCCAGTATTCTTCAGAATCTTTTGGAGATTATATTTCAGGAACAAATCATATTTTACCTACTGGAGGTTCAGCAAAATTTATGTCTGGTTTGGGAGTTTTGGATTTTATGAAAAGAAATACATATACAAAAATCAACAAAAATGGATTCAGGAAACTTTATAAACAAACAAAAAATATGGCTGAAATTGAGGGTTTGGAAGCACATAAGTTGTCTATTCAAATTAGAGAAGATTAAGTATAATAATTAATAAAATGGAGAATTAATGACTAAAGAAGGATCTATAGAATTTGAAGGAGTTGTAACTGAACTTCTCCCCAACGCTATGTTTAGAGTTAAATTAGATAATGAACATGAAGTTCTTGCCCATACTTCAGGGAAAATGAGGAAAAATAGGATCAGGGTATTGGCTGGAGACAAGGTAACAGTTGAAATGACCCCATATGATTTAACAAAGGGACGAATTATATTTAGAAGAAAATAAATGAGTAAAATAATTAAAATAAAAAATCTTAAAAAATTAAAAATTAACAAATGCCCAATTTGCAAGAAAGGCGTTACTATAAACTTTGACCCTTTTTGCTCAAAAAAGTGTAGCGATATAGATCTATATAATTGGATTAGCGAGGAATATTACTTTCCTGAAAATAATAAAAGTCAAAGTGAATAAAATAAATTATATTTATTGAAATAATGATAAAAAAACTTTATCTACCGGAATCTATATGCCCAGGTAGCTCAGTTGGTAGAGCAAAGGACTGAAAATCCTTGTGTCACTGGTTCAATTCCAGTCCTGGGCACCATACATCGAAACTAAAAATTAATAGCTAATTGTAGATGGCCTACTTCTTTTTCTAAAGAAATTCAAATTATATAGTAGTATAATAGACTTTAAAATGGAATTGAACGCATTTAATAAAATTAACAGCATTCACTATATGGATGAAGAGGCAAGAATAAAAGAATTATTAAAATTTCTTGAACCAAAATATAAAAAAATACAATCTAGAGTTTATCAAAGAGCAGAAGAAATAGTTAATTTTGCTCGAAATGAATCAAAGATCGTATCCCCCATTGAAAGCTTGCTTCAAGAATTTCAACTAAATACAAAAGAAGGAACAGTATTATTGTGTTTAGCAGAAGCTCTTTTGAGGATTCCAGATAGCAAGACAATGGATAGGCTTCTAGAGGATAAATTCACATCTGCAGATTGGAAAAAACATACAGGTATTAATAAGGGTATTTTTGTAAATGCTTCATCATGGAGTTTCTTTTTAACAGGAAAAATTTTAGATAAAAAAACTAATGATAAATTACATTTAGAAGAAACATATAAAAGTATTATTAAAAAAACTAGTGAACCTGTTTTTAGAGTTGCAGTTAAAAGGGCTGTCACAATTCTTGCAAGTCAATTTGTATTTAAGCCAACTATGAAGGAAAGTATTGGTTTTACTAAATCAAAAATGTATTCAAACAATTTATTTTCTTTTGATATGTTGGGAGAAGGTGCAAGAAATATGGAAGATGCAGAGAAATATTTTGAAGATTATAAAAACTCAATTCATTATGCTGGCAAAGAACTTAAAAATAGTGAAGATATTCGTTTTTCTAACGGTGTATCTATCAAAATATCCGCTCTTCATCCTAGATACGAAAGAAATAAGATTGATGATTTAAAAAAAGAGTTAATTCCAAAGTTAATTACATTATGCAAATTGTGTAAAGACTACAATATTCAATTATGTATCGACGCAGAAGAAAATTATAGATTGATCTTATCTTTAATTTTGTTGGAAATTATGGTTTCTGATCCGAGTCTAAAAGGTTGGAATGGACTCGGCTTGGCTCTTCAGGCTTATCAAAAAAGAAGCTTTGATGTTATAGATTGGATTGATCAACTAGCAGAAAAAAATAAAAAAATTATTAATGTAAGATTGGTTAAGGGAGCATATTGGGATAGTGAAATTAAGTTAGCACAAGAACTAGGTGTGCCAAATTATCCTGTTTATACAAGGAAATCATCAACAGATATCTCTTGGATGGCTTGTGCAATAAAATTATTGGAAAAACAAAATACAATTTTTCCTCAGTTTGCATCGCATAATGCCCAATCAATAGCATTTATTGAAGAAGCAGGAAAAGAAAAAACATATGAATTCCAAAGAATTCACGGAATGGGTGGCAAGATACACGATTATTTTAATCAGTTTTCTAAAGATAATTATCCTAAATGTAGAATTTATGCTCCCGTAGGAAATTATGATGACCTACTTCCTTACTTGATGAGACGTTTATTAGAAAATGGGGCAAATACATCATTTATAAATAAAATAAGCGATCCTAATTTAAATATTGAAGAGATTTTAGAAGATCCGTTGCAAATAATTAAAAAATATTCGACATTGCCTAATCCAATGATTCCAGTTCCTCCAAATATATACCTCCCTAACAGAAAAAATTCCAAAGGTTATGACATTAATGATGAAAATTATAGAGAAAGAATTGGAAGATTATTTAATAATATTACAAAGAAAGAATTTAGATACGAAGCTTGCTCAATTATTGATGGAAAAGATCATAAAACTTCAGCATTTAATGTTTTTACCCCCTTTGATAATTCAATAAATTTAGGAAGTGTCCATTTTGCGGATGATAACATTATTGACAAAGCTATAGAAATTTCTTCAACTTATTTTCCAAATTGGAATGTAGTCAATGTTGATGAAAGAGTTAAGATTATTATTAGATTTGCAGAACTACTGGAAGAAAATCAAGAAAAATTGCTTAAAATATGTACACTAGAAGCAGGCAAAACGGTTGTTGATTCAATTAATGATATTAGAGAATCTATAGATTTTTGTTATTATTATTCTAGAGAGGCTTTAAGGTTATTTAGCTCATCAATAAAATTAGATGGCCCTACCGGTGAGATAAATGAATTGCACTATGAGGGAAAGGGCATTTATTTAACTATAAGCCCGTGGAATTTTCCTATAGCTATATTTATTGGCCAAATAGTAGCCCCTTTACTTGCAGGCAACACAATTATAGCCAAACCAGCTGAACAAACATCTATTATTGCATATGAAATAATGAAACTATTTTTAAAGGCAGGACTTCCTCAAGGGGCTTTGCAGCTCTTATTGGGTAATGGACCTCAAATAGGTGAGAAAGTGATAAAGGATCAGAGAGTTAAAGGTGTAATTTTTACGGGCTCAAACGAAACAGCAAAAAAAATTCAAAATATAATTAATAATAGGCAAGGAGAAATCATTTCATTTATAGCAGAGACTGGGGGATTAAATGTTATGATTGTTGATTCCTCTGCACTTACTGAGCAAGTTATTGATGACGCAATTGATTCTGGCTTTGGATCAGCAGGTCAAAGATGTTCTGCATTAAGAATAATGGCAATTCAAGAAGAAGTTTTTGATAGAACTGTTAAGATGCTTAATGGCGCCCTTCAAAAAATTCATATTGGCGATCCAAGAATGCTGGAAACTGACATTGGTCCAGTTATAGATAAGGATGCTGAGAATAAAATAAACAAACACATCAATCTAAACAAAAATAATATTCTTTCTCAAACTAAAATAAATAATGAATTTGAAGGAAATTTTATTCAACCAACAGTAATAAACATTAATAAGATTGGTGATTTAAAGGAGGAGATTTTTGGCCCTGTTGTCCATGTTGTTAAATATAAATCAAACAAACTAGAAGAGCTTGTCGATGAAATAAATAAACTTAATTACGGGTTAACACTTGGTATCCAAAGCAGAATTGATAATACCATAAATTATATATTTAATAATGCAAAAGTAGGAAATATATATATTAACAGAAATATAGTCGGGGCTGTAGTAGGTGTTCAGCCATTTGGAGGAAGAGGATTGTCCGGAACTGGTGCTAAAGCAGGTGGTCCAAATTACCTAATGCAATTTGTTAATGAAAAAACATTTACATATAATACTACAGCTGCCGGAGGTAACGCTAGCTTAATGATGTTGGAAGAAAATAAATAGCCTTGAATAATAACAATTCGTCTTTATTGTATTCTTTAAAAAAGGAAATTAATGGCTAAAATAATTTTAGTTATGGGCCTGCCCGGATCAGGAAAAACAACCTTGTCAACAAAGCTTGCACAAAAATTGGGTGCAGCTCATTACAATGCAGATAAGGTTCGAGAACAATTTAATGACTGGGATTATTCAGAAGATGGTCGCAAACGACAGGCAATGAGAATGCGAAAACTCGGAAATGAATCTAAAAAAACATATGCCATATGTGATTTTATTTGTCCAAAAAAAGAATATAGAGACATTCTTAAACCAGATTATGTTGTGTGGATGGACACCATTGAAAAAGGTAGATTTGAAGATACAAATAAAGTTTTTGAAAAACCTATTAAAAAATTTAACTATCGTTTTAAAGAATTTAAATCAGACGAATATACAAGAAAAATTGCTGCTGATTTAATTGAATTTGATTGGAAAAAACCAACCGTACAAATGTTAGGAAGATGGCAACCATGGCACGGAGGACATTTCGCGCTTTTTAAAAGATGCTTCGACAAAACTGGCCAGGTAGTTATACAAGTTAGAGATGTTGCAGGGGTTAGTGGAGGAGCAGATCAAAATGACAATCCTTTTGATTTTGATAAAGTTTGTGAAAATATTATTGAAGGTTTAAATACTGAGGGTTTTACTCATGGAAAAGAATATATAATCCAACTTGTTCCTAATATTGTTAATATTACGTATGGAAGAAAAGTAGGTTACAAAATTGAGGAGGAGTCTTTTGAAGAAAATATAAGCAAGATATCCGCTACAAAAATTAGAGAAAATATGAGGAAAAAGGGTAAAATTTGATATTTCAGTATAGTTTTAATGTCTATTAATAAATTTCTTAATATAAAACTTTTAGAAACTGTTGGAATGGTTTCTATTAATGCAGGCAAGGCAGTAATGGATGTATACAAAGAAGATTTTCAAGTAGAGGAAAAATCTCCAAATCATCCCGTAACTAAAGCAGATATGATATCTCACACTATAATTAAAAATTCATTAGAAAATCTTTTACCCGACACATTTTTTTTCTCCGAAGAGTCTGAAGAAATTAGTTGGCAAGAAAGGCAAAAATGGAAAAATTATTGGCTTGTAGATCCATTAGATGGAACAAAAGAATTTATAAAAAGAAATGGTGAATTTACAATAAATATTGCACTAATTAATGAGTTCAAACCTATATTAGGAGTAGTTTATGCTCCATATACATCTAAAATTTATTTAGCCGCTACCGGATATGGTGCATATTTAAAAAATGCAACTGTCACAGAAAAATTTTTATCTTTGGATGATAATTGTAAATTAAAAAAAGTAAATACTTTTGAAAAATTAGATGAGTTAAGAGTTGTTTCTAGTCGTTCGCATAAAAACAATGAAAAAATGAAAAAATGGTTAAGCTTGCAAAACAAATATAGATTAATTTATTCTGGCAGTTCAATAAAATTTTGCTTAATTGCTGAAGGAAAAGCAGACATATATCCTAGATTTAGACCTACTTCAGAATGGGATACGGCAGCTGGTCATTGTATATTAAAAGAAGCAGGAGGAAATGTGAAAGATTTGGAAAATAATGAAATTCAATATAATAACAAAGAATCAGTTATTAATCCTGAATTTATTGCCTCAAGATATTAATTTGGTTTATCTCCCTCAATTGCAATTCTGTCCATAATTCTTTTATAACCTAGCCCCCTCCCGGGAAAAAAATCAGATATAGCATAATGATTCACGCTTCTATTATCCCAAATTGCAACTGCATTTTTAGTCCATTTAAATCTGCATGTTAGGTCTAATCTTTCTTGATGTTGAAATATTTTATTTAATATTTCATCGCTTTCTTTTTTTTTCATACCAACAATTTTTTTTGTATACGTCCAGTTAACAAACAAGATCTTTTTTCCTGTTTCTGGGTGAGTCCTTAAAATAGGGTGCTCATTAGAATACTCATCATAATTACCATTACTTTCCATTGATCTATAATTTTTTACAAAATATGCTGCACCTAAGGAGCTATGGATAGCTTTTTTATTTTTAACAATTTTTTTTATTCCATCATCAAGCGTTTTCCAAGCTAATTCCATATTTGAAAATACCGTATCTCCACCAATAGGAGGTATCTTAATAGATTTTAATATTACTGCTTTGGTAGGTTTGTAATTATAACTGACATCACTATGCCATCCTTCGCCCCATTGATTTTTTTCATTTGCTTCTTTTATAATTCTAAGTATTTCAGGATATTTTTTTCTTGACTTAACATAAGCATGTGTTTCTATATTACCAAAACAATTGGCTAAATTTATATGTTCTTCAGCAGTTATATCTTGTTCTCTAAAAAATATTACTTTGTGTTCTAAAAGAAGTTTATTAATTTTTTTAAAATTTTTTATAGAATTATCTTTAAGATTTATCCCCTTAATTTCTGCACCTAAGGCACCGGATAAAAGATTTATTTCCATATCATATTTTGACATTGTTTATTCTTAATTACAACTTACAATTTATATATATTTATTATTTTTTTCAGTATATAATTGTTAGTTGGTAAAATAATAATATGTTGGATAAAAGAAATTTTTACATAAATGGCAAATGGATACCTCCGGTGAAGCCGAATGATTTTGAGGTAATCAATCCCTCGAATGAAGAAATATGTGCAACTATTTCCTTAGGAAATATTGAAGATACAGACTCTGCCATTAGAGCAGCAAGATATTCTTTTGCAACTTGGAGCCAGTCTTCAAAAGAAGAAAGAATTTCGCTTATACAAAAATTATATGAAATTTATAAATCAAGATGGGAAGAAATGGCAAAGTCAATTTCATTAGAAATGGGCGCACCTATTGATTGGGCAACAAATGTTCAAACAGCTTCTGGAGCTTCGCATATAAAAGACTTTATAAAAAGATTGAAAAATTTTGAATTTGAAAGATCATTTGATAACGGATCGGATAACTATATAACATACGAACCAATCGGTGTTTGTGGTTTAATAACTCCATGGAATTGGCCAATTAATCAAATAACTCTAAAGGTGGTGCCGGCTCTTGCAGCTGGATGTACAATGGTTTTAAAGCCTTCCGAAATTGCTCCATTATCGGGTATGTTATTTGCGGAGATGATCCATGATGCCGGTTTTCCTCCAGGAGTTTTTAACTTAGTAAATGGAGATGGCGCAGGAGTGGGCACTCAAATTTCAGGACATCCTGATGTCGATATGGTTTCTTTTACAGGCTCAACTAGAGCCGGAAGACTGATTACAAAAAATTCTGCTGAGACGGTTAAAAGAGTTTGTTTGGAATTAGGCGGAAAGGGAGGTAATATTGTTTTTGCAGATTCTAGCCCTGAAGCGGTCAGGGAAGGGGTAAGAAATGTAATGAGTAACTCAGGCCAGTCTTGTGATGCACCTACTCGTATGCTTGTTGAAAAATCAATTTATGAAAGAGCTGTAAAAGAGGCAGCAGATGAAGCGAATAAAATTACAGTAGATATAGCTAATAAAAAAGGTGAACACATAGGACCTGTAATCTCAAAAAATCAGTTTGATAAAATTCAGAATTTAATTAAAAGTGGCGTTGAGGAAGGAGCGACTCTGGTTGCTGGAGGACCTGATAGGCCAGAGGGACTTGGTAGGGGATATTTTGTGAGGCCAACAATTTTTACTGATGTTTCAAATAATATGAGAATTGCAAAAGAAGAAATATTTGGACCGGTTTTATCAATAATACCTTTTGAGACTGAAGATGAAGCGATTAATATTACTAATGATACCTCATATGGACTAGGCAATTATGTTCAAACTTTGGATAAAGAAAAGGCAAGACGGGTTGCGCGAAAATTTAGGTCTGGTGGTGTTTATATAAATGGTAAAAGTGCAGACTCAGGAACGCCTTTTGGAGGATATAGACAATCTGGCAATGGTCGAGAGGGAGGAACCTGGGGTCTAGAAGAATACCTAGAGGTTAAAACAATAAGCGGTTGGAAATAATCTAAAGTTCTATTTTTTTTAAATAATTAAGCTTACCAAGTATTTCATCTCTATCAAGATAATACCCTTGCAAATGCCTATGTCCAGAATTTGGGTTGTATTTTGTTCTACCGTGAACGGTTCTTCGATTATTAAATGAAAATATGTCACCTTTATTTAATCTAAATTTCACAGAGTAATCTTCACTATGCAACAACCCGGCAAATTTTCTGTAAGCTTTATAAAATTTTTCTACATCCTTTGGGCCACAGTCGATAATTCCCATTGTGCTTACGCTAAAACGTATATCATTATAATCTTTATCTTTATTTAAAGTAATTAAAGGAGCGTGGAAAAATCTTATAGTTTCTTGGGTAAAATCATTATTTTTAAATTTTACATATGTATTAACCAATGTATCAAATACTTCAGGATTATTATTTCTCAAAAAATCTGATACTTTAAATCCATCTACTATAGAAGACATACCTCCGTCTACCTCATTTATTAAGCAGTGTAAAAATTGATATCCTGGAGCATATTCGTAATAAGGCAAGTCTGTATGATTATGTAGTTTGCCTGCCGTATAAGCTGAGTTATTTGGATTTGGAATATCGATTACTTCAAATGGCGTACCAAAAAATGTTTCTCTTACGTGACTAATCTTATTTATTACTTTCAACCCCGAGTTATTTTCAGTAGGTGCATTCTTAACTATTGCGATTCCAAACTGATTCAAAATTTCAAGCCAATTAATTAAACCTTCTTCACTATCCATAATTTCTGAACAATCGATGGTTACTTTACTGAGATCAAGAGAATTATCCCATAGTTTATAAGGGGAGCAGTATTCTTTATTATTATTGATTGTATAACAATGGTTTCTTAACCATTTTTGATCAAAACTACTTATATGATCTCCTTCATCCCATTTTATCTCAAGCTTTCCATCAATGTTAATTTTATAACTTTTAGGTTTAATATTCTCACTAACATCTATTAAATTAAATCGTCTTTCTCTCGCAGTAGGATGAACGTCAATGTCGCAAGGACAATTATCTCTTAACCATAAGTAATTAAAATTACTTATTTGCCCGTCTTCCCATTGAACATTTATAGAAGAGTTATCATTGCTAAGTCTTGATATTTTTGTTGTTTGATTCATAAATATAGTACATTCTTGGTCTAAATTTAATGTTTTGTAAATAGTATAATGCAAAAGTTCTTTATTAATAACCAGCAATTATTAGCAATTATTTTTATGATTGTAGGTATGTTTTGCTTAAGCGTAAACGATGTAAATGTAAAATGGTTAAGCCAAAAATATCCAGTTTGGGAATTAGTATTTTTTAGAGCTATAAGCGGTATGATTATATCTTTAGGCTTAGTTATGAAGTTTGGCACCAAAACCCTTAAGACCCAAAAGCCGATAGCACATATTATTAGAGCAATTTCTGCAGTTGGATGCGTTGTATTTTATTTTTTTGGTTTAAAGTTTCTTATGCTCTCAGAAAACAATGCTCTAGCACACAGTGGACCAATAATAGCAACAGTACTCGCAGTACCTTTTCTGGGAGAAAAATTGGGTATACGTAGACTATTAGCAGTTTTATTGGGCTTCATCGGGGTATTAGTAATAGTTCAACCTGGCACTGATGTATTCAAAATATATTCTTTGCTGCCAATTATATCTGCAATTTTTATGGCATTTTCATATTTATCTTTAAGATTTATAATGAAAACAGATTCAAGTATTTCTATAATTTTTTACTATTCTTTAGCGTTATTAATAACTACAATTATATTTTTCCCATCAGATTTTGAGTTTCCAACTTATATAAATCTTATTCCCCTGTTTAGTCTTGGAGTAATGGGGTCATTAGGGCATTATTTTATGTCACAGGCAGCAAAGCGAGCCGATACTGCTGTGATTACGCCATTTGAATATAGTGCATTTTTATGGGTAATAATTTTGGGTTATTTTTTTCTTGGAGAGATACCTAACAAGACCGTCATCCTTGGAGGTGTCTTGATTGTAATAAGTGGAATTTATATAATCTATAGAGAAAATAATAATACTGATAAAAAAAATATATAAAATACTTAAGATTTAAATTTAATTAAATCAATAGATCCAGCAATTATTATTAATGTAGCGCCAATTACTTCTCTTATTCCAATTATTTCCTCAGTAAGTAAGGCAGCAGAAGTAATACCAATTATTATCTCAAACATTAATAGTATATTTATTCTTCCTGGGTCCAGAATTTCTGCACTTGAAAATGTAAGTAACATTGATGGTAGTAGCCATACAATTGAAAAAATAAAAATCCATATGTAAGTGTAATTATCAATAAATATTAAACTATTAAATTCAGTTTCGCGCCCACCGGGAATTAGAGTTAATAATAAAAATAAAAAAGGTAATAATAATCCCGTTAAGGCTGTTTTTTCTATTGCCCTAGTTGTTTCAGCAAGATGAAAAAACGTCATACCAAGAGCCCATGCGAAACCACCTATCAGGGCCATCCACGAGGATATGGTTGTAGGCATAATAATTCCCTTATCAATGCCTAAAATAACCTCTAATCCTATGATGCCTAAAATCAATGATACATAACGTTTAATATTAAAATTTTTTTTAAGAATAATCTTGGCTAGAACTGTTCCCCAGACTGGACATAAATAAAATAAAATTATAACTTCAGCTATCTCTCCTCTAATTAGAGATTCAGAATACAAGGCAATAGCAGAAGCGGAGAAAAAATTTCCCAAAAAAAAATAATTATTTTTTTCTTTTGGTATTCTATTTATTAACCAAAATATTGGCTTAATTAACAATAAGCATAATATAAAAAAACTTGCCAGTATTGGCCATACTGACTCAGATCCTCCTATATTTAATTGTCTTAAAGGTATCCAATATGTTCCCCAAAAAAAACTTGATATAATAATAACCAAGTTAGGAAATTTGGATAAAGTGTGCATTTTTAGGTTATTTAGAGTATTTTTAACGACATTTCCCTATATTTTTTGATAAAGGGGTTGTTTTATCCCTCTAATTTTGTTTAATAGGCACAGTTTAAACTGAATTTAGGAGGAATTTCATGAAATTTCTAAAAAACTTTATAGTGTCTATGACGTTCCTTGTTGGAATTTCACTAGGTACAACTCACGCAAATGCAAAATGTAGCGTACACCTCGGGGATTTTGACTGGGATAGCGCAAACATTCATACAGCTATAGCATCTTTTATGATTGAAAAGGGTTATGGTTGTGACGTTGAAGTTACAAAAGGAAGTACTACTCCAATTATGGCAGCTTTCTTTGATGGTCAAATTGATGTTGTAACTGAGGTTTGGGAAGATAATTTAGTAGAATTAATCAGACCACATATGGAAGCAGGAACAATTCAACATTTGGGAATTAATACACCAGCTTCTGAACAAGCTTTTTGGGTTGATAGAAAAACAGCTGATGCTCATGGTTTAAAATCTGTTGAAGATATGAAGAAGCCAGGAGTTTGGGAACTGTTTAAAGACCCTGAAAATCCTTCAAAGGGAAGAATGACAAGCTGTATTTCTGGTTGGACATGTTACACGATTAACTATGTTAAACAAAGAGAATATGGTTTGGATGAATTTTATACAAACTTTGATCCAGGATCAGGAGGAGCTTTAGATGCTGCTATTGCAGGCGGCTTTGCAAAAGGTCAACCAGTTTTCTCATACTATTGGACTCCAACGAGTTTAATGGGAAAACCTGATATTGACATGGTTCGATTAGAAGAGCCAGCTTATGATGCTGATTGTTGGCAAGCAATGTCAGTGGTTGTAGAAGATATTAAAGCAAATGGTCAGGAAGCATATAAACCTTCTTGTGCTTGTGAATATAAAGATATGGCTTTAACAAAAATGTCTACAACTAAATGGGCTGATGCCAATCCCGATATAAATGATATGCTTAAAAAGTATGCATTGCCTACTCCAAAGGTCAATGAAATGTTGGCTTACTATGTAGATGAATCAGGAGGAGATATGGAAGCAACTGCTATGCATTTCTTATCTACTAATGATGTTTGGGAATCTTGGGTATCTTCAGATGTGGCTAGTAAAATTAAGGCTGCTCTTTAGTCTTTAATTTGAAATAAAATCAAACCAGGGGTCGCGGACCCCTGGTTTTTATATTAGCAATGAAATTTATTAAAAAATATATTAATTACCTGTACCTTGCAATATTTGCAGGGTTAATTGTGGTAAGTTATCTTTCTTCGAAAAGAAAACCTGACAGTGTGACCGAATTATTTACTGACTTTGGATGGCTAAATAATTTTCCTAAATGGTTAGACGTCCCATTTATGGTTTGGATTAACACTGGCTGGAGAGCTTTTAGTGCAAAATATGGCCTAATATTTGATGCAATTGGTTATGTGTTGCTTAGAGCTTATTCTATAACAAAAAATTTTTTAGTAGACATTCCTTGGCCAATAATAGTTATTGCAGTTGTGTTGCTTACATTTTTCGCAAGTGGAAGAAAAATGGGTACAACAATATTTGTTGGTTTCTGTACTTTTTCAATTGGCTTTTTAAATCCTAGATTTTGGGATAAGGCTATTGAAACAACAACAATTGTTTTTATTGGAATAATTCTTTGTGTAATGGTCGGTATTCCAATAGGGATTTCAATGGCTAGAAATCCTAAGGTAAGAAATGCTATACTCCCTATACTTGATCTTATGCAGGTTATACCAAGCTTTTGTTATTTAATTCCCGGTATTATTTTATTTGGATTAGGAGCCATACCAGCAATTATAGGTATTTTTATATATTCTTGCCCCCCACTCATTCGTCTTACTGATCTTGGAATAAGATTAGTAGATAAAGAGGTAATAGAAGCAGCAGAATCCTTTGGGGCAAACAAAAAACAAAAACTTTGGGGCGTTCAATTACCGTTAGCTCTTCCAAATATTATGCAGGGAATTAATCAATGTACAATGATGGCTTTAGCAATGGTTGTAATCGCATCAATGATTGGAACAAGAGGTTTGGGTGATGAAGTTCTTCTAGGTCTGCAGCAACTAAATGTTGGATCATCTTTAGAAGCGGGACTTGCTATTGTATTATTAGCCATCGTATTTGATAGAATAACTCAAGCTTATGGTGAAAAAATTCAAGAAAGAACCCGACCATCTAAAAAGAAAAAAAATAATGGCAAAAATTGAAGTAAATAATATTTATAAAATTTTTGGCACCAATCCTGAAGATGTTTTACAAATGGTAAAAGATGGTGCTACAAAAGAAGAGGTTTTGGAAGAAACCGGTCATACGGTTGGCCTAGATAATGTTTCTATTTCTATTGAAGAGGGCGAAACATTTGTATGTATGGGTTTATCCGGTTCAGGAAAATCAACATTAATTCGTCATATAAATCGTTTGATCGATCCAACCTCTGGGGATGTTAAGGTTGATGGAATTAGTGTTATGGAATTAACAGATAATGAATTGATTGAATTTAGAAAACATAAGATGAGTATGGTATTTCAACGTTTTGGATTATTTCCTCATAAAACAGTTATTCAAAATGTTGCATATGGACTAGAAATTCAAGGAAAAGAATTGCAGGAAAGAAATAAAATTGCAATGACACAAATCGAAGCAGTAGGATTAAATGGATTTGAAGATCAATATCCAAGTCAACTTTCAGGAGGAATGCAACAAAGAGTTGGTCTCGCCAGAGCATTAGCAACAAATCCTGGCATATTATTGATGGATGAAGCTTTTAGCGCATTAGATCCTTTGATTAGAAGTGATATGCAAAAACAATTATTGGAATTGCAGTCTGAATTAAAAAAAACAATAGTTTTTATTACACACGATTTAGATGAGTCATTAAAAATTGGTGATCACATAGGAATCTTAAATGCTGGAAAGCTTGTTCAAGTAGGAAGGCCGGAGGAAATAATTTTAAATCCTGCAGATGAATATGTAAAGGCTTTTGTTAAAGATGTTAATCGTGCGAAAGTATTAAGAGCTAGAACAGTTATGATATCACCAGAAAAATTTAATGGAAAAAATGTGAGTATTTCTAGCTCTTTAAAAGTTCATGAAGATGTTTACGTTGAGGAGTTTTTACCTCAAGTGCTTCAGGATCGTTCAGTAATTATAGTTGTAGATAAACAGGGTAATACCAAAGGATATATAACTGAAAAGGAATTAGCAAAATCATTATCCAAATCAGGTCAGGAAGATGGCCATCAAAAATATACGTGATAAAAAAATAGTAATTTCAGCTGCTGCAGACGGTATTGGCTGGCAAATTACTAAAACATGTTTAAATGCAGGAGCTAAGGTTTTTTTATGCGATATTAATAAAAATTCGCTAAAAAGAGTTTATTCTCATCCATTATATAAAAAAAAATTGTTTGCCAGTGTAGTTGATGCATCAAATGAAAATGAAGTTATTAATTTTTTTCGAGAAATAAAGAAAAAATTTATAAAAATTGATATACTGATTAATAATATAGGCATCGCTGGGCCTACCGGACAAATAGAAAAACTAAATTCAAAAGAGTGGGAAAAAACAATTCAAATAAACCTAAACAGTCACTTTTATTTTCTTAAACAATCAATCCCATTAATAAAAAAATCAAAAAAAGGATCCATAATTAATCTTTCCTCAACAGCGGGAATATATGGATTTCCCTTAAGATCACCCTACGCAGCTAGCAAATGGGCTATAATAGGTTTAACAAAAACGTTAGCTATGGAGTTAGGAAAATATAATATTAGAGTAAATGCTATATGTCCTGGATCAGTGTCTGGAGAGAGAATGGATAAAGTAATTGCAGCTAAAGCAAATTCAGTAAAAGAAAGTAAAATAAAAGTAAGAAAAGATTTAGAATCAATGACGTCAATTAAGGGATTTGTAACAAAACAAGATATTGCAAATATGACTTTATTTTTAATATCTGAAAGCTCTAATCATATTACCGGTCAAGTATTTCCAGTTGATGGGCATACAGAACGAATGTCTTGAAAAATAGTATAATATACACCAATAATTTAATTAAAAAAGCTGAAAGAAAAACTTTCGAAAAGACTGAAAGTTTTAAAGTAATGAAACAAGCTGCAAGGTTATGTTTTGATTATATTAATAAAAATTACCCAAATAAAAAAATAATAGTCTTTTGTGGACCAGGAAATAATGGCGGAGATGGAGTGCTTATTGCAAAATATTTATTAAAAGAAAAGTTCTTAGTTAAAGTTCATTATCCATTTGGAGAACCTAAGACAAAAGATTCAAAAAGAGCTTTGTCTTTATTAAAAGAAAAAAATATTATAGTTAAATATGTAGATTTTAAAAAATATAATATCATAATTGATGCTTTATTTGGCACAGGTTATAAAAAAAAATTTAATAGACAATCTTTATATTTCTTTAAAAAAATTAATGATACAAATAAAGAGGTTATTTCAATAGATATGCCATCAGGTGTTGATACCGATAGCGGTAGCATAAATAAAATTGCGATTAAAGCTAATAAAACTTTAACATTTCATCGGTATAAAATTGGCCAATGGTTATTACCTGGAAAAAAATATTGTGGGAAAATTATCATATTAAATATTGGATTAAAAAATTTAGATAGAGAGAGTAAAATTAAATTAAATTTTCCACCTAAAATAACTATTCCTAATATTGATGATCACAAATTTAGGCGAGGAACTTGTTTGTTAATTGCAGGCGAAAAACTTGTAGGAGCTGCAAAACTCTCTTTTTTGTCAGCTAGTCAGGCTATCCTCAGAGCAGGAGCTGGAGTTTGTAAAATAATAGTGCATGAATCGCAAGTAGATATTTTCAAGCCGCATATATTAGAAGAAATGATCATTGCATATAGAACTATAAAAGATTTAAAAAAAACTATATTAAATGAGAAATCAAATTCTATAATCTTTGGATGCGGAATAGAAAATAATAGATCAAATAAAGAAATCCTAAAATTTTTATTAAAGCTTGAAGTTAACTTAGTATTGGATGCTACAGTTTTTTCTATAATACAAAAAAATAAAAAAATTTTTATATCATCAATACGTTTAAGAAAATCATCAACAATATTTACTCCGCACGAAGGTGAATTTAAAAGATTATTTAATGTTACAGACAATAAAATAAATGACTGTCAAATAGCCTCCAAAACGACTAAATCCATTATTGTTTATAAAGGAAACGATACCGTCATAGGTTCTTTTGATGGCGAAATATATATTAATTATCTCTCATCTCCCTTTTTAGCAACTTCTGGATCTGGAGATGTTTTAGCTGGTCTAATCGGTAGTTTTGTTGCACAAAAAATAGATTCTTTAAGTGCTGCAAAATTAGGATGCTTCATTCATTCGCAATGTGCTATTAATTTAGGGCCTGGCCTTATCGCAAGTGATTTAGTAAGACAGATACCTATAGTGATAAAAAAATTGATTAGTAATTAGTAAAAGCTCATATTTTTACTAGCATTTTACCAGTATTTTTTCCGTTAAGTAATTCTGCAAAAGCCATAGGTGTATTTTCCAAACCTTCAAAAACTGTTTCTTTCCAAACAAGTTTTTTTTCTTTAATCCATTTTATAACATCTGTTTCAAAATCATTTCTATTATCTAAATGATCAAAAATTAGGAAACCTTTTATTGTAAGTCTCTTTACTAGTACATGAGCCATATTCCTTAACCCTACTCCAGGGGAAGTAGCATTCATTTGACTTATTCTTCCACATATAACTATATTTCCATAGTTTTTCATTCGATAAATTGCAGATTCAAGAAATTCTCCACCAACATTGTCATAATAAAAATCAAAACCTTCAGGACAAATTTCTTTAAAATACAAAACTAAATTTTCAATCTTTTTATAATTAAAAGCAAAATCTACTTTCAGTGAATTAATTAACCAATCTACCTTTTCATCTGAGCCTGTACTGGCAATAACCTTGCATCCATGAATTTTTGCAAATTGGCAAACCATTGAGCCAACCGCTCCTGCCGCAGAGGAAACCAGTATTGTTGAGCCAGGTTTTAATTGTCCAATTTGAAATAATCCAACATAAGCGGTATGTCCTGTAAAGCCCAGCGGCCCTAAATATGCTTGAATTGGTATATCAATAGGATTTATTTTATTTACTTCCTTCTCATTGGAAATAAAATAATCACGCCATCCAAAAAAACTTGTTACAAAATCACCTTTTACAAATGATTTAGAATTTGACTCAATAACTTCTCCTAAAGCCGAACCTTCAAGAGGCTCGTTTATCTTAAATGGTGAAATATAATTTTTCCTATCTGTCATGCGAGTTCTCATATAGGGATCTACAGAAATCCAATGATTTTTAATAAGTATTTCATTAGATTTTTCTAACTTCAATGGTATTTCACGAACATTAAAATCGTTCATAGTAGGTGTTCCGCTAGGAATATAATGTTTGAGAACTATATTTTTACTTATTGTTGTCATTAATTTATTTTTCTTTCATATTTTTTTCTCATTTTTAGTAAAGAAATTAAATAATCATCCCTTATATTTGTTATAGCTGATACAGACTTACCCTTGGATTGCTTCTTTGTACCACTAATAATTTTTTTAGATAGTTTTTTTGATAATTTTGGGGCTCTTAATTTTGTCCAAGGCAATTTTAAGGCGGGTCCAAATTGTTTTAACATATGTCTCATTCCTTGTTTTCCGCCCGCTAGGTGAAATGTTAAAAAAGTACCCATTAAGGACCATCTAAGACCAGGTCCATGGATTATAGCTTTGTCTAGATCCTCTGTTGAAGCTAAGCCTTCATTAATAATATGTAAAGATTCTCTCCATAAAGCCTCTTGAAGCCTATCGGATAAATAACCCGGTATTTCCTTCTTAAGTTTCAGCGGTATCATAGATAAAGACTTGTAAAATCTTTCTGCTTGCCTGATATATTTTAAATTAGTTTTTTGTCCTGCTACAATTTCAACCAAAGGAAGAATATATACAGGATTGAAGGGGTGACCAATTAATACCCGTTGAAAATTTATACAATTTTTTTGGATATCTGAGGGCAACAGTCCCGAGGAACTAGAAGCAATAATTGTATTGGATTTTGTATATTTTTCTATTTTTTTAATTAACGATCTTTTAATCATAATATTTTCAGGAGCACATTCTTGAATAAAATCTGCATCTTGAACTGTAAGCTTCAAGGAACTAAAAAATTTGAAATTATTAATATTTATTTTATTTTTTTTAAATAACTTTAATACGAATGGTTTTGCTCGATTAATCTCTTTTAAAATTTTTCCTTCCTGTGTTTTATCTGGATCATACGCTGACACTTTTTTTCCATGAGCAAGCAATCTAATTATCCAGCCTGTTCCAATTACCCCAGTGCCAATGACAGCAACTTTTTTTACCTTTCTTGTCATTGTTTGATTTATTTTTGTTTTTTGAGATTTAGTTTTTTTCTTGTTTCGCTAGGAGTCAATGTAGTAGCACCTAAGTCATTAATAATGCGAATAGCTTTTTCAACTAATTGTGCATTTGATGCTAATACCCCTTTTTCTAAATATAAATTATCTTCAAGACCGACTCTTACATTTCCACCAAGCAACACTGCTTGAGCAACCATTGGCATCTCAGCTCTACCTATTCCGAATGCTGCCCACATTCCATTAGGAGGCACCATATCAACCATAGCTTTCATAGCATTCGTATCAGCTGGAGCTCCCCAAGGTATTCCAAGACAAATTTGATACCAAGGAGGATCTTCTATTAAACCTTCTTTAACTAATTGATTAGCAAACCATAAATGACCCATTTCAAATGCCTCCATTTCTGGTTTGACTCCTAAATCTTTCATCATTTGTGCCGCTTTTCTTAATTGAATTGGTGTGTGGACAAAAAGCATATTAGTATCGCCAAAATTTAAACTTCCACAATCTAAAGTGCACATCTCTGGTAAAAGCTCCTCCACGTGGGCCAATCTATCTAATGCATGAATCATATCAGTATTTGGTCCGACAGGGTTTAGAGGATCTTTGCCTTCTCCCACTTCAAAATCTCCTCCCATTCCAGTTGTAAAATTGATTATAACATCCGTATCGCTAGAACGTATTCTATCTGCAACTTCTCTATACAGTTCTATGCCTCTACTTGGCTTACCATCTGGCTCTCTTACATGTATGTGGGCTATAGCTGCGCCAGCTTTAGCTGCCTCTATTGCCGCTTCTGCAATTTGTTTTGGGGTAATAGGAAGATCAGGGTGTTTGCCAGCTGTATCTCCAGAACCTGTTACTGGGCAAGAAACTATTACTTTATTATTCATTTTATTTATAATTATTGTAATATACTAAAATGAGAAAAAGTCCTAAACAAGTGTAAAGTTTATAAATGAGTATTTTTCTTAAAACAGGTAGAGTAAGGTCAGAATGGACTGATTATAATGGTCATATGAATCTTGCCTATTATATTCATTTATTTGATACAGCTTGGGAAACTATGTTGCAGAGGTTTCAAATGGGTGAAGATTCTGCAAAATTAGAAAAAAAAACAACATTCGCAGTAGAATCCCACACAACTTATGATCAAGAAGTTAGGGTCGGTGAAGAAGTTGATATGAATCTAATATTTATAGATTTTGATAAAAAAAGGATAGTCTATAAACTTGAAATGATAAACAAAGAAAAGAAATATCTTGCCGCTACTAGTGAGGTTTTATCAGTATATGTAGATTTAAGTATTCGTAAAGTAGTCGAGTTTGAGAAAGAAAAAGCTTCCTTGATCAGTGAATTTATTGAAAATAATAAAAATGAATTCAAGCCAGGAGAACTGACCTTAATATCAAAATTGAAAAAAAATACTTAATAGTAAATATTATTTTACTGAGTATGGCTCTCTATTAAAAATTCTATACAACATCGGTTCAAAATCTTTTAAGGGCACCGTTTCATAGTTTGGATCAAATGAGGCTTGATCCCATTGTTCACAAAAGTTTGCACAATCTTGAAAGTTTGGATGATTTCTATATTTATCCCTCTCATTTTTATTATAATTATAATGATGTGCATAATAATACATTTGGAAAATTCCATGTTTTTCAATGATCCAACAAGTTTTTTTTGAAACAAAGGGCTTTAATATTGCTGCGGCAAATTCTGAATGATTTTCAGGAGCTAATTCATCCCCAATATCATGTAATAGAGAAGCGACTATCATTTCTTCACTAGCATTATCCCTTAAAGCTCGTGATGCAGTTTGTAGAGAATGTTCAAGCCTGGATACTTGATACCCTCCTAAAGAGGTATCCAAGTGTTTAAGAGCTTTAATTATTCTATCGGCCGTTCCTTTAAAATATTTATCCTCATATTGCTTTAATAAAAGATAATCTTCTTTGTCACCTTCTTTCATTTGTTTAAATTTTACTTGTTTCATATTATTTAAAATAATTTATAATTCCTCTTACTTTTTGGCAATTTAATGATTAGTGAAAATTATAAATATATTCAGGATAAATTAAA
>TARA_B100000686_G_scaffold50231_1_pt1 | contig 32379 bp, 31 predicted proteins | sample TARA_B100000686 | Tara Oceans TARA_B100000686 (sample SAMEA2622733) | marine metagenome | biome: marine biome (ENVO:00000447); feature: marine epipelagic mixed layer (ENVO:xxxxxxxxx); material: "saline water (ENVO:00002010), including plankton (ENVO:xxxxxxxx)" | depth 150 m | reverse complement strand
GAAGGAACATTTTCAATCAAACAAGTTAAAGTCTTTTCTGCTACCTCTTCAACACTTGCTTGGATTTCAGCTTCTTTTCCTGAAATTACCATACTTGGTTTGAGAAGCGTTCCTTTAATATTTACCTGATGTTCCTCTAAACAGGCAAAGAGTGTCTCTAGAGTCCTGGAGGTGACCTCTAAACACCTTTCAATAGAGTGATCTCCGTCCATAAGTACTTCTGGCTCTACTATGGGTACCATGTTATTTTCTTGCACAATTTTTGCGTACTTAGATAAAGCTTCCATATTTTGAAAAATGCATTCATCTGAAGGAATGCTAGGCCCTATTCTTATAACTGCTCTCCACTTAGCAAATTTAGCCCCTATTTTTTCGTATTCCTTGCACCTATCATTTAATCCATCTAATCCTTGAGTAACAGTTTCTTCAGGAGAACCATCTAAAGGTTTCAGTCCTTTATCAACTTTTATTCCTGGTAAAGCACCTTGTTCACTTATGATATTTACTAGAGGTGTTCCATCTTGCGCTGTTTGCCGGATTGTTTCATCAAAAAGTATGACGCCTCCAATATTACCTTTTATACCTTCCGCTCTGAAAAGCATTTCTCTATAGTCTCTTCTAATGTCTTCCGTTGACTCGATTCCCATAGAATCAAATCTCTTGCTACAAGTAGGATTGCTCTCATCAGCTGCTAGAATTCCTTTACCATCACTTACGATATAAGCAGCAATTTCTTCCAAGCTCCCTAAATTCATTTAATTCTCCTTATAAACATTTAAATTTATCTTAAACCCTATAACTTTATGATTTAAGGCTCTTCTTTTCAATAGCTGAAAGGGCAGGTAAAGCTTTGCCTTCTAGATAATTCAAAAATGCTCCACCAGCAGTAGAAACATAATTAATTGAATCTAAAATCCCTAATTTTGATACAGCAGCTATTGTATCTCCTCCGCCAACTACTGAGTAAGCATCTGATGTACTGATTAAGTCTGCTACAGCTTTGGTTCCAAGAAAATATTTATCGTCTTCGAATAAGCCCATTGGGCCATTCCAAATTATTGTATTTGCTTCCCTAAAGATTTTTTTTAGAGAATCTATATATAGGGGTGAAATATCAAAAATACTATCTTCTTTGTTTAAAGATTCAACATGTACTTCTTTAGAATGTAACTTATTCTTTGAAGCTACTATGACTCTCTCTGGAATCAATATATTGTCTTTTTCAACCAGCTTTTTGGCTTGATCAAAAAGCGAAGGTTCAACTAAGGAAGAGCCAACCTCAATGCCCTTGGAGGCCAGACAAGTATTAGCAATTCCTCCTCCGAGTAATAAATAATCCACCTTGTCAGCTAAGGAAGAAATCAAAGAGAGTTTAGTTGAAATTTTTGCACCTCCTAGAATAGCTAATGAAGGAGTTTTAGCTTGATCTATAGCCCTCATGCCCTCCAATTCTTCACGTACTAAAAATCCAATACATGCTTGGTCCACAAAATCTACCACCCCAGTTGTCGAAGCATGGGCTCTGTGTGAAGTAGCAAAAGCATCTAAAACATATAGGTCACACAAAGAACCTAATTTTTGAGCTAAATTGGAATCATTGCTTTTTTCTCCTATAAAAAACCTAATATTTTCAACTACTGAGAATTCACGATTGCTGTCTAAGCTATCTAGATCTTGAACTAGAGGAATTTCTCTATTAAGTTTCTTCTCTAAATAATCAACAACAGGCTTTAAGCTGAACTCTTTCTGGAATTTACCGTTTTCTCTTGGTCTTCCAAAGTGGCTTAAGAGGACCAACTTACCTCCCTCCTTTAAAATATACTTAATAGTAGGAAGTGATCTATCTATTCTCTCCGAACTAACAATAATTCCATCTTTTAACGGGACATTCATATCAGATCTCAGCATAATCCGCTTACCTTTCAGCTGGTAATCTTCTAAGCCCTTTAGTTGCATTTAATTGAAAGATTTAATAACTTTGATAATGCTATCTTTGTCAAAACCATAATGTTTTTGAAGAACATTTCCTGGAGCAGACTGACCGTATTCGTTCAAACCTATAACCTTTCCTTTCAAGCCTACATACTTCTTCCACCAATCACTGTAGGAAGCTTCCACAGCTAATCTTGGAATATTCTCTCCTAAAACCTTCTTCTTATAATTTGGATCTTGTTCATCAAACCTTTCGGTGCAAGGCATGGATACTACTCTTATATTCTTTTCTGATTTCAATTCTTGGACAGCCTCAATAACAGTAGCGATTTCTGACCCCGTAGAAATAATCACAAGATCGGGGTCTTCCTCGGATTCATATATTACGTAGCCGCCCTTTTCTATATTATCTATTTGATCTTGTGTCCTGCTTTGAGCTTTTAAACGTTGCCGGGAAAGAATAATAGCAGTTGGATTGTTGTTATTAAGCAAAGCAACTTTCCATGAAGCTGCTGTTTCTACTGTGTCGCAGGGTCTCCATGTTTCTAAGCCAGGCATAGACCTTAAGCTTGCTAAGTGTTCTATTGGCTGGTGAGTAGGACCGTCTTCCCCTAAACCTATGGAGTCATGAGAATAAACAAAAATTGAAGGTAACTCCATAAGGGCAGCTAACCTAACCGCATTCTTGGCATAATCTAAAAAAGTTAAGAAAGTTCCAGCATAGGGTTTTAACCCACCATGTAAAACTAAGCCATTAACTATACCTGTCATAGCAAATTCCCTAACTCCATAATAAAGATAATTTCCTTCTTCAGCCCCCTCATTAATAGACCTAGTTCCTTCCCATCTAGTATTGTTTGAGCCACTTAAATCTGCTGAGCCTCCTATGAGTTCGGGCAATAAAGGCCCCAAGAAATTAAGAACAACCTCTGAAGATTTTCTAGAAGCCATATCTTCCTGATTTTCTTGCTGCTCTTCTATAAAAGAATCAATTTGTACGTCCAAGTCTTTAGGAAGCTTATTAGAGGTACATCGAATAAACTCACTAGCTTTATCAGGATATTTTGATTTGTATTCATTAAACAATTTATTCCATTTTTTTTCGTTTACCCTTCCTTCTTCTTTAGCATCCCATTCATCGTAAATTTCTTTGGGAAAGTAAAAGGGGGAGTGTTCCCAGTTTAACTCCTTTCTCGTTAGTAAAACCTCTTCTTCCCCCAGAGGCGAGCCATGAGAACTTGCTGTTCCTTGTTTATTGGGGGAACCTTTGCCTATTTTTGTTTTACAACAAATTATTGTAGGTTGGTCTGCATTTTGTTTTGCCTCAGTTACCGCTTTATCTATCTGTTTTGAGTTATGACCATCTATATTTGGAATAACATGCCAACCATAAGATTGAAATCTTCTGGGGATATCTTCTGTAAACCAACTTGAAACTTCCCCGTCTATAGAAATATTATTATCATCATAGAAAATAATTAACTTTCCGAGATTTAATGTCCCAGCCAAAGAACAGGCTTCATGGGAAACGCCTTCCATAAGGCAGCCATCTCCACAAAAAGCATAGGTGAAATGGTCAATTAGGCTGAACTCTCCTTTATTAAATCTTAGAGAAAGTAATTTTTCTGCTATAGCCATTCCAACAGCATTAGCTATCCCTTGGCCTAAAGGCCCAGTAGTAGTCTCTACTCCTGGAGTTATCCTAAATTCAGGATGACCGGGAGTTTTAGAACCTAATTGCCTAAAATTCTTTATTTCATCCATTGACAGATCATAGCCAGTAAAATGCAGAAGGCTGTATAGCAACATGGAACCATGACCATTCGAAAGAATAAATCTATCACGATCTATCCAGGAAGGATTATTTGGATTGTGTTTTAGATGATTTCTCCAAAGGACCTCAGCTATATCTGCCATTCCCATAGGCATTCCAGGATGTCCACATTTTGCATGCTCTACAGCATCCATCGAAAGAACCCTTATTGCGTTAGCTAATTTTAAATTTTCTGACATTTATATTGTTTGGGTGACTATTTTGTCCGATTCTAAAAAAAGTGTATACATTAAAAACCATAAAATTGGATAAAACCCTTAATAAAAGGGTAGAATGCCGATCCTTTTAAAGTAAGAAAAGATAATAATATGTCTGAATATAAGGTATTTACTTCAGAATCTGTCTCAGAAGGCCACCCTGATAAAATGGCAGATCAGATTTCTGATGCTGTTTTAGACTCCATGCTTAAAGATGATCCTAACTCAAGAGTAGCATGTGAAACTTTAGTAAAAGATAATTTAGTTGTATTGGCTGGAGAGATAACCAGTAAATCAAACCCTGACTTAGAAGCTATTACCAGAAAAGTTATCTGCGATATTGGCTATGATGATATTAAAGTAGGCTGTGATGGTAATACATGCGAAATCATAAATAAATTAGGTAAACAATCTACAAATATTGCACAAGGAGTTAATGAAGGAGAAGGTGAAGACAAAGAGCAAGGTGCCGGAGATCAAGGTTTGATGTTTGGTTATGCAACTAATGAGACTGAAGTTTTAATGCCAGCTCCTATTACCTACTCCCATAGATTAGTAGAGCAACAGGCTTTTGTTAGAAAGTCAGGTAAGTTAAATTGGCTAAGACCTGATGCCAAGAGTCAAGTAAGTTTTGTCTATGGGGCTGATGGGAAACCCGAATCTATATCTGCAGTTGTACTTTCTACTCAACATGATCCAGAAATTTCTCAGAAAGATCTTAAAGAAGGTGTTATGGAAGAAATCATAAACCCTATTCTTCCTCAAAACTGGTTAAATAAAGAAACAAAGTATTTTATTAATCCAACAGGAAAATTTGAGATTGGGGGTCCTGTAGGAGATTGTGGAGTTACTGGAAGAAAGATAATTGTAGATACATATGGTGGCATGGCTAGACATGGCGGTGGCGCTTTTTCTGGAAAAGATCCTTCGAAGGTAGATAGGTCAGCAGCCTATGCGGGGAGATATGTTGCAAAAAATATCGTTGCTGCTGGTTTGGCTGAAAAATGTGAGATTCAAGTTTCTTATGCTATTGGAGTTGCCGAGCCCACTTCAATAAGTGTTAATACTTTTGGAACTGCAAAGATTGATGAAGAAAAAATTTCAAGTTTAATTAGAGAGCACTTTGATTTGAGGCCCAAAGAATTAATAGAAATGCTGGATTTAAAAAGACCGATTTATCAGTCCACAGCAGCTTATGGGCATTTTGGAAGAGAGGAAGAAGCATTTACTTGGGAAAAAACTGATAAAGCTGAAACCCTTAAAGATTCCTAATTGGGAGGAAAAAATGACTAGTAAGAATCAAGATTATAAAGTTGCTGATATTTCTTTAGCTGACTGGGGTAGAAAAGAAATAGTTATTGCTCAGTCAGAAATGCCTGCCTTGATGAAGCTCAGGGAAAGGTATGCAGATCAAAAACCTCTGGAGGGGGCCAAGATTTTAGGTTGCATTCACATGACTATTCAAACAGCAGTGTTAATTGAAACTTTAACTAGCTTAGGTGCGGAAGTTAGATGGTCTGGCTGTAATATATTTTCTACTCAAGATCATGCAGCAGCAGCCATTGCTCAATCAGGAGTTCCTGTATTTGCATGGAAGGGTCAAACTGAAGAAGAATTCGATTGGTGCATAGAACAGACAATCCTAAAAGATGGTGAACCTTGGGAAGCAAATATGATTTTAGATGATGGTGGTGATTTAACCTCCATGGCTCATAACAAATACCCGAAAATTCTAGAAAAAATACATGGTATTACAGAAGAAACAACAACAGGAGTAGTTAGGCTTCATGAAATGATAAATGAAAATAAACTAAAAGTACCTGCTATAAATGTTAATGACTCAGTTACTAAATCAAAGAACGACAATAAGTATGGAACTCGTCACAGCCTTAATGATGGTATTAAAAGAGGGACAGATATGTTTCTTGCAGGAAGAAAAGCTCTGGTTATAGGCTATGGAGATGTAGGGAAAGGATCAGCACAAAGTTTAAAACAAGAAGGAATGGTAGTTAGGGTTAGTGAAATAGACCCTATTTGTGCTATGCAAGCCTGTATGGATGGATATGAAGTAGTTTCCCCTTACAAAGAAGGAGAAAACAAAGGTAGTTTAGATTCTATTAACAATGAACTTCTTGAAGATACTGACTTAGTTGTTACTACAACTGGTAACTACAAAGTATGTGATAAGCATATGTTGAGATCTCTAAAGAAAGGAGCCGTTGTATGTAATATAGGTCACTTTGATACAGAGATAGATACTCAATTTATGAGAGAAGAATGGAAATGGGAAGAAATTAAACCTCAGGTTCATAAAATCTTTAGAGATACTAAAGCAGGAGAAAGTCCTAATTTAGAAAGCAAGGATTACTTAATTCTCCTTTCAGAGGGTAGGCTTGTAAATTTAGGAAATGCTACCGGACATCCTTCTCGTATTATGGATGGTTCATTTGCTAATCAAGTGCTGGCTCAAATGTATTTATTCGAGAAAAAATTTGCCTCTTTAAATGATAATGAGGCCAAACAAGAGTTAATAAAAGTTGAGGTTCTGCCTAAAAAACTAGATGAAGAAGTTGCAAGCTACATGGTAGAAGGCTTCGGCGGGACCATAACAAAATTATCAAAAGACCAGGCTGAATATATTAATGTCCCTAAAGAAGGACCTTTTAAATCCGATATCTATAAGTACTAATCTAATTTTGGTTGTGGGAAGACTCTAAGCATACATTTTTATAGTATAAACAGAGAGGAGCCCATAAGTTCAATAGTTAAGAATCTGGAAATCAACTAATGGTAATTAAGAAGTCAAAAATAACTAACCCTTCTTGGGGAGGTAGGTTTGAAGATTCAGTGAATAAACTGACTGTTAGTTATACATCTTCTCTAGACCAGGATAAGAGGATATATCAAGAGGATATTATTGGTTCAATGAAATATGCTCAAGCTCTTAAGGAAGCTAAGGTTATAACGGCTACTGATTACTCCAAAATCTTAAAGGGGCTAAAAACTATTCGAAAGGAGATTGAATCTGGAAAATTTGAATGGAAAGACGAGCTGGAAGATGTTCATATGAATATAGAAGACTCTTTAAAAAGAAAAGCAGGAAGGGCAGCAAGAAAACTTCATACCGGAAGATCTAGAAATGACCAAGTATCTACAGACATGAGGCTATTCGTAAATACATCTGTAGATAAAATTTGTAATCAGATAAGTCAAGTTCAGAAATCCTTGGTCAATAAAGCAAAAAAACACCACACGGATCTTATGCCAGGGTTTACTCATTTACAGATGGCTCAACCAGTCACTTTTGGCCATCACTTGATGGCTTGGTTTGAAATGCTTAATAGAGATTACTCTAGGTTATTAGACAGTAAGAAACGAAATAACATCATGCCTTTAGGTTCGGGAGCTCTTTCAGGGAATAGTTATAAATTAAACAGGAAGCTTTTAGCGAAGAGATTAAATTTTGATGGCATTTCAAATAACTCTATTGATGCAGTAAGCGATAGAGATTTTTGCTTAGAACTTTTAGCTAACCTGAGCATTCTAGGAGTACACCTGTCTAGAATTAGTGAAGAGATTATTATTTGGTCATCCTCCCAATTTAATTATATTAATCTACCCGAAGAATTTTGTACGGGTTCTTCCATAATGCCTCAAAAAAAGAATCCTGATGTGTCTGAATTGATGAGAGGAGGTTCCGCTAAAACTATTTCTAATTTGATGGGGCTTTTAACGCTAATGAAAGGCTTGCCTTTAGCATATAACAGAGATATGCAAGAAGATAAGGGTTTCATTTTTGATAGTATTGACTACTCAACTAACAGCCTTAACCTTCTTTCTTTAATTGTTAAAGATATGGTCATCAATACCAAGAAGATGAAGAAAGACTGTCAACTGGGTCAAATAACTGCAACAGAGTTATCAGATTATCTGGTTCTCAAAGGCATGGCGTTTAGACAATCACATCAAGTTGTAGGAAAGATAGTCAACCTTGCAAATAAGAAAAATAAGCAAATATTTGAGCTTTCTATAGCAGAATTAAGGAAGTTCTCTAAACTAATTGATAGGGATGTTTTTAAATTTATTGACCCAGAAGAGGCTGTATCAAGAAAGACCTCTTACGGAGGAACTGCTCCTAAACAAGTTCTAAAACAAATAACTATCGCCAAAAGACAATTGGCTTCAAGAAGATGAGTAGAAGATTAATAAACTTCCTAACCGTGACGTCGATTATCTCTGTTACCCTTTTACTTTCATGTGGACATAGAGGGCCTTTGGAATTACCAAAAGAAAGTCTTTATCTTAAGGATGATCTTAATGAAAGGAATTAATGATAGAGAAGGAGAACTCTTCATAGACGAAGTTTCTCTTAATGATGTAGTAGCCCAATACGGAACTCCTATTTACGTTTACTCAGCTAGTCAGCTTAAAAAAAATTTAAACAGGTACCTTTCTTCTATTAGAACTGAGGACAAATTATGTTTTTCAGTAAAATCAAACTCTAATACTCATATACTCTCTGCTCTAAATAAACAAGGGGCGAGTTTTGATGTTGTTTCTGGGAATGAGTTAAAAAGATGTCTAGAAGCGGGAGCTAAAGCTGAGCAAATAGTCTTTTCAGGGGTTGGTAAAAGCGAGGAAGAGTTAATCTTTGCTATAAAACAGAATATTTTTTCAATAAATGTAGAATCTGAAGAAGAGCTAGACAGGATTATAAGCATTTCGAAAAAGCTGGAAAGAAAAGCAAACTGTATGCTTAGGGTGAACCCTGACCTTTCGTCTACCTCTCATCCATATATACAAACAGGACTTAAGTCTTCAAAATTTGGAATTTTAATCGAAGCGTTGGACTCAGTAGCTCAAAAAGCCCTGGAAAGTAATTCTATAAACATAAAGGGACTTGCTTCTCATGTAGGTTCTCAGGTATTCGATAAAAAATTAATTTTCGAAAACTTAGATTTGCTTATTGATTTGACTAATCACCTATCCTTGAAAAACCACCAATTTAGTTTTATAGATATCGGTGGAGGTTTTGGACTAAGTTACAAAGATGAAGAAGAACTTAATATTGAAGGCATAATAACTGAAATAACTTCTAAATTAGATTCTTTAAACCTAAATCTCATTCTAGAACCAGGGAGATCAATTTCAGGAAATTCAGGGTTACTGCTCTCAAAAGTAGAATATTTAAAAAAAACCAGTGATATGAATTTTGCAATTTTAGATTCTGGGATGAATGACCTTATAAGACCAGCTCTTTATAAATCATGGCACAACATCTCTGTCATTACATCTAATGGGGAAGAAGCTTTAGAGTATAAGGTTGTTGGCCCGGTCTGCGAAAGTGGGGATACTTTTGGAGAGAATCGGACCTTAAGTCTTTCTGATGATTCAATAGTGGCAATTCATGATGCTGGTGCATATGGTCATGTCATGTCTTCGAATTACAATAGTAGACTGAAGCTACCAGAAGTATTAGTAGAAGGCACGGAAGTTATTCTTATTAGAAGAAGAGAAACTTTTGATGACTTAATGAAACAAGAAAGAGATGTCTGACCAGAAAACTTTAAAGTTTTGGAAATACTCTGGATTGGGAAATAAAATCATATTAATTGATCTCGTTAGACAACCTGGAGAGATAAGTTCAAATGATGTCGCCAGGCTTGCTAGTGATAGCAAAGTAGAATTTGATCAGCTAATTACAATTGAACCCCCGGAATTTCCAGAATTGGACTTTTCTGCTGAAATTTTTAACAGGGATGGCAGTAAAGCTGAGAATTGTATAAATGGAGCTAGGTGTTTTGGTAAGCATGTATTTGACTCTGGTCTTCTTAGAAAAGAAGAATTGTTTGTTGGTGTCGGCATAAATCAGTGGAAAATAAAAGAACTTGGGGAAAAAATTTATTCTGTTGAACAAGAAGTTAAGGATTTGGACTATGGTATTACCTCCCTTCCAAACACCAATCCTTCTGGCCTGCATGACCTAGAAATTGATGGAAAAATTTTTGAAATAGGCTTTATAAATTTAGGCAACCCTCATGCCATAAACTTTAATAAAGATATTAAAGATATGCCTCTTGAAACACTGGGTGTTTCAATACAAAAATCTAAATCCTTTCCGGAAGGAGTCAACTTGACACTTGCTGAGATAAAATCACCTGAAGAGGTTTACATAAGGGTATTTGAGAGGGGTGTTGGAGAGACATTGGCCTGTGGAAGTGGCGCTTGTGCAACTGTAATTAAAGGATTCCAGCTTGGTTATTTAAGGCCAGAAGTTCAGGTAAATTTCAAACAAGGCCACTTATCTATAAAATATGATGATATTGAGAATAGCTTGGTTGCTAAAGGACCAGCCGATTTTATAGAAGAAATAGATATAACTTTATGACTAAAAAGAGAAAAAATAAGATCTCAAGTCAAGAAATAGCTGAATATCTAATTCTAAATCCTGATTTTTTCAATGAGAACCCACAAGTACTTAGCTCCCTAGAAGTTGTTCATGAAACAGGATCAGCAGTATCTTTAATTCAAAAACAGGTTGAATTATTGAGATCTAATTACAACTCTACAACTGATAAGTTAATGGGTTTGTTAACAACAGCTAAAAATAATGAAGATATTTTTTTTCTTACAAAAAAATTAATTCTTAATCTTATAGATGCTTCTAACATAGAGGAATTAACCAATCATATAGAACTAAGTTTTGAAGAAGATTTCGGTGCAACTAAAAGTAAATTAATCTATTTTTCTGAACCTTCCAAAGAATTACCAAAAGGTAGACTCAGAAAGCTCAGTGAGGCAACTGAGTTGCTGAGCAATATCTTAAAATCAAAAAAAATATTCTGTGGTGAAATAGACAAGGATCTAACGAACTTTATATTTAATCAAAAGGTCCTTTTTAAAGAGGTAGCACTAATTCCTTTAAGAAGTAATTCCATTCGTGGAATGATTTCATTGGGTACTGATCAAGTTGGTAAGTATTCAGAAAACAAGGATACTCTTTTCTTAGACTTCATAGCTGAAATAGCAAGTAAGCTGATTGATAATTACAATTCTTAAATGCTAGATAGACATATCGAACCTTATTTATCCCATCTAAAGGTAGTAAGGCATCTCTCTCCTTATACAATTGGAAGCTACAAGAGGGACCTAACAGCCTTCTTCTCCTTTGTTAAAGAAAAGAAAGATTCTCAGGAAAAGATACAAGATCATACTATTAGGGAATTTATATCTAACGAAAGAAAAAGAGGGTTGAGTCCTCGAAGCATACAACGAGTTTTATCTTCCCTACGAATGTTCTTTAACTATTTAATAGACGAAGGAATTACAGAAACAAACCCCGCTGGTGAAATAAGCTCTCCTAAGGCAACCCAATTACTACCAAAAGCTCTAGATACTGACCTAGTAAAAAGATTTTTAGATTTTAAACCTGAAGGTGATTTAGAGGTAAGAGATAAGGCCATGGCAGAGCTCCTATATTCTTCTGGTTTAAGACTCTCGGAATTATGTAGTCTCGACTTAGACAGTATTTCTATAAAAGAAAGATCATGTCGGGTTGTTGGTAAAGGAAATAAAACTAGGGACTTGCCAATAGGTCAAAAAGCGATTCAAGGTCTTAGGGACTGGCTCTTAATAAGAAAAAGAATTTCTTCAGAAGAAAGGAAGGCTCTTTTCTTAAGTAAAACTGGTAAAAGGCTATCAACTAGATCAGTCCAACTTAGACTGGAAAGGTTAAGTAAAAAAAGAGGAGTGCCAATGGTTAACCCCCATATGCTTAGGCATTCATTTGCAAGCCATGTTTTAGAATCAAGCGGAGACTTAAGGGCTGTACAAGAAATGCTTGGGCATTCAGATATAGGAACAACACAGATTTATACTAAGCTTGATTTTCAACACCTCTCAAAAGTATATGATAAGGCCCATCCTAGAGCTAAGAGCAGTAAAAATAAATGACCATTAGAGCAGTCTCCTTTGATTTAGATGATACCTTATGGCCGTTAATGCCAGTAATATTAAAAGCTGAAAAGGACACAAATAAATGGCTCATAGAAAACTATCCAGGTGTTGAAAAGTTACTAAATAGTGAAGAAATGATACAAATCAGAAATGATCTAATTTCTAAACAAAAGAACCTAGCCTATCAACTCTCGAAACTGCGAGAACTGATGCTCATACAGCTAGGTATTAAATCTGGATACACAAAAAAGGAAGCTGAAATTATGGCAAGTAAGTCATTTGATATATTTTATTCAGGTAGAAATGATGTAATTCTTTATGAAGGTGTCAAAGAAACCTTAGAAGAATTGAAAGAGAAATACACGCTTGGTGTGATCACTAATGGAAATGCAGATATTGAAAAGATAGGCATAAGTCATTTCTTCGAATTTAACATTTCTGCTTCTCAAATAAATATTGGAAAACCGGATCCAAGAATTTTTGAAGAAGCAAGATTAAAAGCTGGGCTTAAAGCAGAAGAAATTTGTCACGTTGGTGACCATCCAATCAATGATGTAGAAGGCAGCTATAACGTAGGCATGAAACCAATATGGTTTAATGAAAAAAAAGAAGATTGGCCTTTAGAAAATAAGCCTGAATATAAAGAGGTAAGTCATTGGAGTGAACTCCCAGAAACTATACTTAGTTTTTAACCCTATTTGAGAGCATCCAGCATGTACTGAACTGCTTCAGTAAGCTCTTCCTGAGAACAATCCATACAAAGCCCCATTGGAGGCATTCCGCCCAGGCCGTTAGTTACGGTCTCAACTAAATGGCCTAAATCTTCATTAGCTCTATCGCCCCAGCTAAGCTTATCTCCAAACCTTGGTGCTCCAGCTAAAGCAATTGCATGACAGGTAGTACAAGCAGTGTCATAAACCTCTTTTCCAGTTCTCATGGTGGGCTGAGATGAGCTGCTAACCACAACTTCTTCAGCACATTCTTGGCCTTCTACACAAACCTGACCTACAGGGGCTATTCTCTTCTCAATGGCTTTTTTTGCTTCTGATGCTTCTAAACCAAAGCTTGTTAAAAAAAGACCTAATAAGATAAAAAGAACTGATTTTTTCATAGATTTTTTTATACGCCATTAAAGGCGCCGCCATTATATAGGATTAGCTCCAAAGAGACAGTCATCTTTAAATCAATCTATAATCAATTTAAGGGCTAGTAGTTCAATTGGATAGAACGTTTGCCTCCGGAGCAGAAGGTTGCAGGTTCAAGTCCTGCCTAGCCCACCAGTTAAGTATATTTTTAATAATCCTTATATCTGTTTTAATGTAGTCATGAAAAATAATATTTTACTTTTTATTCCCTTTTTAGCCTTATCGCTAGGTGCACAAGAGTATGAAGAGCTTAAAAAATGCAGTTCTATTAAGGAACAGATGGAAAGATTAGCTTGTTATGATCAAATTGCAGAAAGTTTAGTAGGAGAAGAAAATAAAATAACAGTTAAACCAGATCAAGATACCCCCATAGTAGCTAAAGAAATTAAAGCTAAGGATCAAAATGTAGCCATTATTGAAGAAGACGAACAAACTATAAAAGGTCAAAGGGAAAGGATTATCTCCTTAGAAAGAATGGTCAATAGACTCACAAGGCAAAGAAATGTGGAAAGGGAAAAGAATGAAAGTAAGTACCAACCTTTTTCAGCAGAAATAATTTCTGTGAGTTTTGTAAATTATAAATTTAAATTTAAATTAGATAATGATGAAACATGGCGATTGACTGACTCTGGGAAAAGAGCAAGACTAAAAAAAGGAGATAACATTAAGATAGAGCCAGGAGAAATGGATTCATTCTTTTTAGTTAACTCAAAAGGAAGGTTTAGGGTAAAGAAAGTTAAATAGTAGCTGTAGGGGTTTTAAGTGCTAAAAGTTTGACAGTTTTGCTACTTTATTTATTATAAAATTAATTATTAATTATTGGGAGAAAAGATGGCTCATGACATTTTAATCAAAGGAGGTCAGGTAGTAGATGGAACTGGTTCAGATGCTAAATACGCTGATGTTGCTATAAAAGATGGAATTATTACAGAAATTGGAAGTATTGATGGAAAAGCTCAACATGAAATTGATGCTGAAGGGCAGACGGTCACACCTGGTTTTGTAGATATTCATACTCATCTAGATGCTCAAATAGGCTGGGACCACGAATTAAGACCAGTTAGTCATCATGGAGTAACTTCAGTTCTTATGGGTAACTGTGGAGTTACTTTTGCTCCTTGTAAACCTGAAGATAGAGAGCTTATAGCTCATATGATGCAAACAGTTGAAGATATTCCCAAAGATGCAATTTTAGGCGGCCTTCCTTGGGACTGGGAAGATTATGGGGGTTATTTAAATTCCATAGAAAAATTTGATCTAGGCATTAATGTAGCAGGTATGGTAGGGCATACTGCTGTCAGATATTACGTAATGGGAGAAAGGTCAGTAGAGGAACTTGCTTCTGATGAAGAAATTCAACGGATGGCAGATATAGTTGGGGAGTCTATGGACGGTGGTGCTGTAGGTTTTTCAACTAATAGATATCCACCCCATGTGGGTCCTGATGGAAGATCTATTCCTGGTACATATGCTGAAGCTAAAGAGCTTTTAGAAATAGCCAAAGTAGTAGGTGAAAAAAGAGGACTTATGCAGAATGTCTTGGATTTTGGAGGACAGCCTGAATTCTCCGTTAAACTGCTAAAAGATCTAGCTAGTACAACTAGAGATCGAATACTTTTCAGTATGGGAACCGGTCCTGATCTAGAATCAGGAAAAAGGGTGCGAGGACTTCTTGAAGACCTTTGTAGTGAAGGTGGTGATATAACGGCAATTTCACAACCAAGATCTTCTGGCTTTATGTTTGGACTCCAATCTGGATTGCCGTTTGCTGGAGAAACCTGGGATCAACTTAGGAAGATGGATCTTAAAGGTAGGCTAGCAGCTATTAGAGATACAGAAACAAGAGATAAACTAATTCAACAAGCTTCAGCTAGTAAAGAACACCTTCCCTACCACCTGGTTTTCTGGTTAGGAAATGAAGAGACTCCTGATTATGCTGCAGGAGCAGAAAAGTGTGTAGCTGAAATGTCTAAAGAAAGAGGTGTTCACCCTTCCGAATTATTTTTAAATTTATCAAATGAATCTGATGGAAAAGCCCTTTTTAACTACAGGATGTTTAATCAAAACCTAGAAGCTGCTGGTGAAATGTTCTTAAGCGATAGAATCTTTCCCGGTCTGGGCGATGCAGGTGCTCATGTCTCTCAAATCTGTGACGCTGGTTGGGCTACCTTTGTGCTCTCTCATTGGGTACGAAAGACTGGTCTGTATAGTTTAGAAGAAGGAGTGAGAAGAATAACTTCAGCTCCTGCTAGAATCATTGGACTTAAAGATAGGGGAACTCTAGAAGTTGGGAAAAAAGCTGACATTAATGTTTTTGATCCAGATAATGTAGCTGAATTACAACCTGAGATTGTCCATGATTTCCCAGGTGGCGCCCCAAGGTATGTCCAAGGATCAAAAGGCTATAAGGCAACTTTAGTTAATGGACAGATTAATTTTATTGATGGCGAATTAACTGGAGCTGCTAACGGCCAAGTATTAAGGCATAGCGCTTAAAAAAGAGAGGTTTAATTATGGAAGTTAAAAATACAGTTATGCCTAATGATGAACAGATGACTGGATTTCTAGAAGAAGGTAAAGATGAACCAATTTTTATGGTCAATCTACTTAAGTTTAAAGATAAAGCAGAATATCCTGATAAAAGAGAAACCGATCTTACTGGTGAAGAGGCTTATGCTATTTATGGCCAAGAAGTAAGAAGACATCTTGAAAAAGTTGGTGGGAAGCCCATCTTTAGTGGCAAGGTGTCTAGGCTTATGCTGGGAGAAGTTGAAGACCTTTGGGATCAAATTTCAATTGCCACATATCCTAACCGGAAGGCTATGTTAGAAATGATATCGGATCCTGAGTACATAAAAAGTGCACAACATAGGGTGGCGGGTCTTGAAGGTCAACTCAATATAGAGACAAATTCTCACTTAAATATTTAAAGAATTATTTTTCTATAAACTTAGCCCAAACAGCTAAAGGCTCTCTCTCTGTAACCAACTGATTTACAGTCGCCTTATCGTCTATATAGCCTATGGCCATACCACAAAAAAGCATTAGTTCTTCACCCGCCTCTACAAAACTAGAAACACTGTCAGGTCTTGCTGACCATGCTTCCTGTGGGCAAGTATCTAAACCTTCTTCCTTTGCTAGAAGCATAAAAGTTTGTAGAAACATACCTAAATCTGACCATTGCGGAGGTCCCATTTGTCTATCGACATAACAAAAAAAGCCTGCAGGAGCTCCAAAAAATTCAAAATTCTTTAGCATCTGTTTAAATCTTGCTTCCTTGTCCTCTTTTCCTATCCCCAGAAGTCCATACATATCGACCGCTACTTTAAGTCTTGAAGATTTATAAGGTTCAGTTAGGTCTTTAGGATAAATATCATAAGCTGGTGTTTCTGGTTCTTTCCACTCTGAAAGATGCCTTAAAAAGGTTTTCATTGTTTCATCGTTAATAACATATATTCTCCAGGGTTGAAGGTTACCTCCAGAAGCTGCTCTTGCTGACTTCTCAAGCAGAGTTTCAATTAATTTATTATCTACAGGAGTGTCTAAGAAAGCCCTTACCGACTTTCTTTGAGCTACGGCATCAGAAACTTTCATTAATGATTAAGAAAGCTCTTCATCAGCTCTCTGTTTAGCCCACTTGTAATTAGCTTTTCCGTTTGGAGCTCTCATTACTTCATCAACAAACAAAACTTGTTTAGGAAGTTTATAGCCTGCTAAGTGATCTCTAGTAAAACTAATTAGTTCAGATTCCTCCAGTGTTTTACCTTCTTTATATGAAGCCAAGGCAACAACTCTTTGGCCAAATCTATCGTCTTCCACTCCTACAACTAAACAATCGTAAATATCTGGGTGACGCTTTACTGCTTCTTCAACCTCTTCAGGATAAACCTTTTCTCCAGCAGTGTTTATGCAATTACTTCCACGGCCGAGTAAAGTGATAGAGCCATCAGCTTCAACTAAAGCGTAGTCTCCTGGAAAACTATACCTAATGCCCTCTACCTCCTTGAATGTTTCAGCAGATTTCTTGGCGTCCTTGTAATAACCTTCTGGAACCAAACCACTAGTTCCAATTAATCCCATTTCTCCTGAGCCTGGCTGAACAAGATTCCCTTCATCAGTAATAACTATAACTCCTGGGTTTAGAGTAAATTTAGCAGTTGGGGCTGGGTTTTCTCTTGAGGCTATTGAACTGCCCATTCCTCCCTCTGTAGATCCCATAGCATCAACTAAAAGCATCTCGTGATGAGCAAGGAGGCCTTCTTTAACTTCAGAACTCCACATGACTCCACTTGAAATCATCATATTGACTGAATCAATATCATAAGGACTGCCCTCAGTTTTCGCCTTGTCCAAAGAGTCTCTAATTGGTTTTGCAAAAGCATCTCCCACAATTACTAAATTATTAACTTTGTGTTTCTCAGTTTCCTTTAGTAAGCGATCTGGATCAAAGCCCAGTTGAGGAATAGTTACCACCGTTCCCCCAACACTTAAAGGAATAAAAGCTCCAAGCCACATTCCAGTTCCATGCATTAAAGGACATGCAGGTAAGCTCACAATTAAACTATCTGCCTGTTCTAGGTCTTTCACTAAGCCTGGAACAATGTCTAAATCAAATCCTTCAGTGTTCTCAAGTTCCTCTGGAGCTATAGGAAGCAACCCCCAAGCAGTTCCTGTTTTTAGCATTCCACTAACAAAGCCCTCATGTTTATACATAACTCCTTTAGGCATTCCTGTTGTGCCCCCTGTATAGAGCATATAAATGTTTTCACCAGACCTCACCTGCCTATCCATAGGGTGGTTATTAGATATAGAGTCTTCAAAATCAACTGAAAATTCAGGAAGTTCGGTAGTGCCGTCATCAACCTGAATAAAGACTTTTACTTTAGGTAGTTTTTCTTTTATGGATTCAATCTGGCTCGCATAACAAGCTTGATAAAAAACAGCTTCTGCATCTGCATTGTCTAGTAAGTAAACAAGCTCATCTTCTTTGTACCTATAATTAACATTTATCGGAACACCTTTAATCTTGAAAACTGAGTATTGAGCTTCTAGGTATTCATTAGAATTGTGAAGATAAAGGCCCACTTTAGAGTCATCTCCTAAACCATTTTTTGTTAACAGCGAAGCTAGTCTGGCTGCCCTTTCATCGTATTCCTTCCAAGTTCTTTCTATGTTTCCGCAAATTAATGCTTTTCTATTAGGAATTACATCTGAAATGTTTTCCCACAAAGTTGCAAAGTGTGTCTCCATTTTTATTCCTTCTAATTTATTTTACTTCGGCATCCAGCTTCCATGGGCTCCATAAGGTATTCTTTGAGGAGTGTATATTTCTGCAACAGGAGGGGATTCAAAGTCCTTGGAGTCGATTATTAATAGTTTAGACCTCTCACTTTCCTCTTCATAAGCTAACATTAAAATCCATCCGTCTTCTTCATCGGAATCTTTAGATTTAGGAGCAAAGACTGGCTCTCCACCCTTCACATTCTTACCTAAATCATGAGTAAACCTTTTATTTTTAACTAAATCATATTTATGTACATGATTCCCTAAAGTTAAAGATTCTGCATTTGTATCTAAGGTCATACAGTAGCCATAGTCAGTTTTCAAGCCTGTTCTTCTATCGTCTACTCTAGGAAAATCGCAGGCTGCATCATCTATTTGCTCCTCTTTAACCTCTCCTAACTCTAAATCTATAGTCCACTTCCATAGCCTTCCTATTGTTGTATCTCCACCATAAACCTCTTGGAACCCGCCTACCATTGCTTCTTTTTGCTTACAAACATAGAGAATTATTTTATTCCCCTCTTCAAAGGAGTTAAGGGGATGAAATACATAACAAGGATCAATCTCAAACCACCTAACGTCACTGTTAGACCCATCTCTGGGCATAACACCCAATCTTGCTCCGCACTCAGGCTTAAATCCAAAAGGGGAACCTGTTTCTACTGCAAGGTTCATATCAGAAATTATTGGAAGATCCATAAAAACAACAAAGTTCTCCGTCACATTCCAATCATGCATCATAACCGCCCTTGGAAGTTCTATCGGTTCAGTCTGAACTAAAGCTCCCTTGGCATTAGCACGATAATATGTGAGATAGGGTTCAGCCATCATAGAGTAGGAAAAAAATAAAAGCTCTCCGGTCTTAGGACAAATCCTGGGATGAGCAGTCATAGCCCCGTTAAGTTTTCCTGAGAAATCATACGCCCCTAATGTTTCTAAATCCTCATCAACCTCCCAAGGTAAATGAGCTTCCTCCAAGGCTAGCAACTTACCAGCATGCTTAACAATGTGAGTATTCGCTGGAGAAGCACTCAAATCCCCAAAAGAACTAATAATATCTAAATCATTTTCATAATAAGGAGTTTTAACATATCTATTTTTATAACTAACTTTTCCTTCTTCAAATTTAAATCCATGAAGCATTCCGTTTCCAAAAAACCAGTGGTCACTGTAACCAGACCTAGGATTCATTCCATTTCTTACATAAAGACCATTTAGATCTTTAGGAATCTTGCCTTTTACAGTTAGATCTTCAGCCTCTAATTCTTTTTCAACAGGGCCCCAATTGCCCTGAAGATGCCAAGCATTTTTATCCACCGCATCAGTATCAAATAAACTTTGACTCATATATACCCCCAATCACATTTATGAAGTGTAAGTTATAACAAAAATAGAATTTAACGCCAAACGATATATTAATAATCTATTTTGTCTTCCACAGCAGTTCCCTGCTTAGGGATAAGTGCTGATCTCAAATAGGAGGCTACAACTACCCTGTCTTGATTCTTACCAATAGTTTTAACAGTAACAATTCCATCATCTGGTCTAGATTTAGACTCTCTTTTCTCAATAACCTCGGACTCAGCATATAAAGTATCTCCAACAAACAAAGGGTGAGGCAAAACAATGTCTGTCCAGCCTAAATTAGCGATAGCTTTTTGACTAACATCACTTACGCTCATTCCTACCATAAGGGCTATAGTAAAAGGGCTATTAACTAAAGTCTTGCCAAATTCTGTTCCTTTACCAAACTCCTCATCAAAATGAATTGGATGTTGATTCATGGTTAGTAAAGTGAACCAAGTATTATCCGACTGGGTTATTGTCCTTCCAGGTCTATGTTCATAAACATCGCCAATTTTGAAATCTTCATAATACCTTCCAAAGGTCTCCCTATATCTTCCTGGTTCTATTTCTTTAATATTTTTTACCATAAATTTTTCCTCAATCCTTTACTTACTTTCTAAATCTATTCCAACTAACCATAATCGTTTCTTCATAAGTCTAACTATCGGTTCATCAACCATCTTACCATCTACAGAGATAGCCCCACCTTTAGAATTTGAGTAAGCTTCAATAATCTTTTCAGCTTCCTCTATTTCCTCTTTGGTAGGTAAAAATCTCTCTTTTATTATTTTTGCTTGTTTTGGGTGAATAGCAAATTTACTGTTAAAACCAATAGATTTAGCCTTCCAGCTTTCTTCAGCTAATAGTTTTTCGTCATTAATTTGCATAAAAGGGCTATCTATAGTCAAGAGACCGTTTTTGCTGGCTTGCAGCACTATCATTGACCTTGCCATCAAAAGAGAATCCCAGCTCATATCAGAACCCAATTCTGCTGAAAGATCTGCACCGCCTAAAGCAAGACCTATGACGTTGTCGCTCTGACTCAATAAAGAAAGGTTTTCTAATGCTAGCGGTGTTTCAATCAACAAGACCACCTTTATTTCTTTGTTTAAAGAAGCAATTTCTACTGGGTCTTCTATTTTAGGAATAATTAAGCCTTTAAAGCTTTTGACAGTTTCTTTAAATATATTGATGTCTTTTTCGCCATGACTTGTATTCATGGGGTTGATTCGTATAAAAAAAGGTTTAGTAATTTCTGTAGAAGACAAGTAATCAGCTAAAGCCTCTCTTGTTTCCTTCTTATATTCTTCTGGGACGGAATCTTCGAGATCAATTATTAAACCGTCTGCTTCGGAGCTTTCTGCTTTCTGAATCCACTCTAGCTTATTAGCTGGAACGAATAGAGGGCTTACAGGAAAAGAATTCAAAACAGTACCTAATTTGAACTTGACAGGAACTTCCTCTCTTTTTCTATCAAGAAGTCCACTACATCGAGAATTTCTTTTGTGCTTACCTCTCTTGTTCCTGAAACTTTGTACTTTCCATTAACAATTAAAGTAGGCACCCCAGTTATAGACCATTTTCGCATTCTATTGTCAGCTTGTTTTAATGCATTATTCACACCAAATGATTTTGAGATAGAGAGATATCTGTCTTTTTCAATTCCAAATCCTTTAAAAAAATATTCAAGCTCCGAATTACCCGTCAAAAACCTACCCTCTCTTTGAATTGCTGTAAAGGCAGCGGGGATAATTTTTTCTTCAATGCCTAAGGCTTTAGCTGAATAAAATAAACGAGCATGAGTTTTCAGGGTAGGATTCCAGGTTGCATGAGATTTCCAAAAATCTACATCATTAGAAAGAGCTTTTTTCCAAGGCTGTATGTAAGATTCAAGAGCATAGCAATGGTTACAGCCAAACCAAAACACCTCAACAACTTCTACTTTAGTAGGGTCTCTCGTAATCGAAGGGGTATCGAGTAACTGATAATGCCTTCCTGCAATATAATCTTCAGCTTGAGCACAAGATAGAAAAAAGACTAGAAATAACCAACAGGTAAAACCTCTAACTGATGAATATTTAGTAAAGACCATTTATGAAACTCGCTAACGCCTCTATTTCTTTATCGTCAAGCTTATAAGCTATAGAAACCATAATGGCAGATTCTTCAGAATACTGTCTCTCACCTAACCTATATTCTTTTAGGGTTTTGACAATATATTCAGGCTTCTGACCGCTTAGAAGGGGGTATCCTGCCTGACTATTTCCTAAACCCCTGGGAGAGTGGCACGCAGTACAAGCTGGTATACCTTTTTCCATACTACCAGCGTAATAAAGCTTAAAACCTTTATCTACTAAATCTGCAGAAGTCTGACCTACTTTACTCTTTTGACTAGAATAATAAGCGGCTAAGTCTAAAAGATCTTGATTACTGTAACCGTCAAGTTGACCGTTCATCTCAGCGATATACCTTTCTTCAGATTGTATTAATTGTAATTGCTTATAAAGGTATTTCGTATTTTGACCAGCTAGAGAGGGCCATAAACCAACCACGCTATTTCCATCTTCTCCATGACAGGCTACACAGGTTTGAGATTTAGTCTTACCAGACCCTATGTCTCCTGCCCCCATGAGTAGGACTGTAACAAAGAGAGCTAACAACTTAGTTAAATTCATAGAAATGCTTGCGCTAAATGGTGATACGGGCGAGGATTATATACTAACCTTTGCCAGGTGTTTAAATTAAACATTACTATGAGTCCTACAAATTTTTTTGAAAACTGCAAGTTTCTCGTTAGTGGGTTTTCTTTAAAAGACCTACCTGAAGATACAGGATCTGAAGTGGCTTTCTGCGGCAGATCTAATTCGGGAAAATCTAGCCTTCTAAATTGTTTAACAAAAAAGAGAAAGCTTGCTAAAACCAGCAAAACACCCGGTAGAACGCAGTCCATTAATATTTTTTCTTTAGACGACTATGGTGAAAATAGGATTTCAGATCTTCCAGGATATGGCTTTGCCAAAGTCTCTAAACAAACCAAAAAAAGTTGGGGGAAATTAATAACAGACTATTTGAATTCAAGAAGAAGTTTAGTGGGACTAGTAATAGTAATGGATATTAGACAGCCATTTAGGGATTCAGATTTAACCCTGATCAACTGGTCACTACAAACAAAAACTCCTTTGTTAGTAATACTTAATAAGTCTGATAAATTGTCTAAAAGCAAAGCAAAAGAAGCTGTTACAAAAGCAAACCAGTTCCTTGATAGGATTGAAGTTAAATCTAAAGCTTTAAGCTTTTCTTCGAAAAAGAATATTGGGTTAGAACCTTTAACTGAGGAGCTCTTAAGATGGTTTGGTGTTTAAGGCCCCGAGTTACCTTGGGGAAGAACCCGGGGCATACATCATTTAACTAACTTAGGTATAAAATAAGACAAAAAATATTAGAAAAAGTTTCAAAAAAAATGTCAAAACAAAACTCTAAAAACTCTCCTCTGATCTTAGTAGATGGTTCTTCTTATCTTTATAGGGCTTACCATGCCCTTCCTCCCTTAATGAGTTCAAAGAATCAACCTACTGGAGCAGTTAGAGGTGTTATAAGTATGATAAATAAAATACTTTTAGACCATCCTGATAGCCTTCTGGCCGTAATCTTTGATGCTAAAGGAAAAACATTTCGTCATGAAATGTATAAAGCTTATAAAGCCAATAGACCTCCTATGCCAGAAGACCTGGTTAGTCAGATAGAACCCATTAATCGAATTATAGAAGCCTTAGGCATAAAACTATTGAGCATTGAGGGTGTAGAGGCAGATGATGTTATTGGGACTTTAGCTCAGCAAGCAAGTAATAAAGGCATAGATACAGTTATTTCTACTGGCGATAAAGACATGACCCAATTGGTTGATAAACATATAAAAGTTGTAAACACGATGAAAAATGAGCTTTTAGATGAGAAGGGGGTTAAAAAGAAGTTCGGCGTTGAACCAAAACTAATTATTGATTATCTCGCATTAATTGGCGACACATCTGACAACGTTCCTGGTGTAGAAAAGGTGGGCCCAAAAACTGCGACTAAATGGCTTTCTGAATATGGAAATCTAGAAAATATAATAAAAAATGCTGATGAGATTTCAGGGAAAGTAGGTGAAAACTTACGATCGGGCCTAGAGCAGTTAGAGCTTTCAAGGCAACTAGTAACAATTAAAAAGGATGTCACCCTAGATATTGATCTTAAAGACTTAAAAGTAGGCAAAAAAAACAAAGAATTATTAAAGGAAATTTATACAGAATTAGAGTTCAAAGCATGGTTAGAAGAAGAGCCTAAAAGTGAAGGTATTGAAAAAACAACCATAGAGTCTAAATACGAACTAATTACAAAAAATAAACAACTAGAAAAATGGTTAACTAAGATAAAGAAAAGCACAATAGTAGCTCTTGACACTGAAACTACTGGTTTAGACTACATGGATTCCAAACTGGTAGGAATTTCTTTATCGGTAAAACCTGGAGAGGCGGCATACATACCTTTAGCTCACTCACATGAAGAACAGTTGTCTGAAGAACATGTCCTCAAAAAATTAAAACCAATTCTAGAATCAAATAAAGCTAAGGTGGTTGGGCAAAATATTAAATTTGATAAAAATATTCTGTCCAGATATGGAGTTGAACTAGATTCAATTAAAAATGACACCATGTTGATGAGCTATGTACTAAATAGTACGGCATCTAGGCATAATATGGATGCCTTGGCTCAGCATTACCTTAATTATAAAACAACAACTTTTGAGGAAGTTGCAGGCAAGGGGGCTAAGCAGATTACTTTCGACCAAGTTCCAGTGGACAAGGCTCTTCACTACGCCTCTGAAGATGCAGATATTACTCTTCGTCTATATGAAGAACTAAAGCCCAGGTTAGAAGAAGAGCCTTCTTTAAACAAGCTTTTAGAGGAAATAGAGATACCTTTAATTGAGGTGCTCTCAGATATGGAGCGCAGCGGAACTCTAGTAAACGAAAAGGTTCTAAAGGCACAATCTAAAGATTTCAGCAATAGGATTAAAGGGCTAGAAGATAAAGCTTATGTTTTAGCAGGGGAAGAATTCAATTTAGGTTCGCCAAAACAACTTCAAGAAATCTTTTTTGAAAAACTAAATTATCCTGTCTTACAAAAAACACCAGGCGGACAACCTTCCACAGCAGAAAACGTACTTCAACAGCTTTCGGAAGATTATGAATTGCCTGAAATAATTTTAGAGCATAGAACTCTAAGTAAACTTAAATCTACTTATACTGACAAGCTGCCTTCACAGATTTCTTTAAACTCAGGAAGAATTCATACTTCTTTTAATCAAACTGGGACTTCAACAGGAAGGCTTTCTTCTTCAGACCCTAACTTACAAAATATACCGATAAAAACAGAAGATGGCAGAAGAATAAGGCAAGCATTTATCGCTGCCAAAGAATGTCAGCTCATATCAGCAGACTATTCTCAAATAGAACTTAGAGTAATAGCTCATTTGTCAAAAGACGAGGTTTTGATAAAAGCATTTAAAGAAGGGCAAGATATTCATTCAAGTACGGCAAGTGAAGTTTTTGGAGTTGGGATAGGTGAAGTTAGCGGTGACCAGAGAAGAAGTGCTAAAGCTATTAATTTTGGGCTCATTTATGGTATTTCTGCATTTGGTTTAAGTAAACAACTAGGCATAAATAGAAATTTGGCCGCTGAATACATGGATACTTATTTTTCAAGGTACCCAGGTGTAAGGAAATACATGGAAAAAACTAAATCAGACGCTAAGAAAAAAGGATTTGTTGAAACTATGTATGGAAGAAGACTTTACCTTCCTGAAATCTCTGCAGGCAACGCTATAAGGAGACAGGCAGCGGAAAGAGTTGCCATAAATGCACCCGTCCAAGGAACTGCAGCTGACATAATGAAAAAAGCTATGATTCAAGTGAATAATGACTTAAAAAATACAAAACTTGATGCTAAATTAATACTTCAAGTCCATGATGAGTTAGTAGTAGAGTCAAACCAGAAAGACGCCGAAAAGGTTTCTGGTATCCTGAGAAATTGTATGTCTAAGGCGGCAAATTTAGAAGTGCCTCTTGATGTTGAAATAGGTAAAGGAAAAAACTGGGATCAAGCCCATTAATAACAAAATGATATTTAGTTTCTTATTTCATAACTCTAGGCGAATTTTTGAAATCTTAGGTTTGGGTAGTCTTGGTTTAATATTAATAGCAGCTTATTTTGAACACGTTTTATTGCTTAAACCTTGTTTGCTTTGTTATGCCCAAAGGTTTTGTGTTTACCTAGTTATTCTTACCTGCTTAATAGCTTTCATAAATAAAAACCAGTCACTAAAAGTCTTTAGATTATATATAACGACTTCTCTGACTTTTCTAGTCTTTGGTATGTCGCTGGCAATAAGACAACTTTACCTTCAAAACCTTCCAGCTGATCTTGTCCCCACCTGTGGTCCAGACATAGACTATTTATTTGATACCCTTCCTTTAGTTGAAGTCTTTATGCTCGCTATAAGAGGTGATGGAAATTGCGCTGAGGTCCTTTGGTCTTTTATGGGCATAAGTATTCCTGGATGGACACTGGTCGCCTTTTTTGCATTATTTTCTTACTTGCTATTCTCTTTATTTATTTCAACCAAATTGCATTCTAAAAATTAAATAACTATCTATAATGCGCACTTATACATGGCAGCAAAAATTCAAGAAGACCTAAACCAGGATGAACTCATAGAGCTCTCCTTGAGCAGGGGTGAAGGAGAAATAGCTTCTAATGGGGCTTTGTTAGTTAAAACAGGTAAAAGAACTGGCAGAAGCCCTCTTGATAGATTTATTGTTAAAGACACAACCACTTCTTCTCAGGTTGATTGGGGTGATATAAACAGACCTATAGAAGGGGAAAAATTTAAGTCATTGTGGAAAAGGGTTGAGACTTATCTATCAGAAAAAGATGTATTCATATCATGTTTACATGTAGGGGAGCATAAAGATCACTATATTCCTGTTGAGGTAAAGACTGAATGGGCTTGGCACAACTTATTTGGGAGACAGATGTTTATTAGGCCAGAAACTTTTAATCCTTCAGACAAAACAACTTGGTCTTTAATGAGTGCGCCTGAATTTGTTTGTGACCCTCAAAGGGATGGAACCAATAGCGATGGAGCTGTAATTATTAACTTCTCAGAAAAAAAAGTTCTTCTGGCGGGCATGCGTTATGCCGGGGAGATGAAGAAATCAATGTTTTCAGTACAAAATTTTCTCTTGCCCGAAAAGAAAGTTTTACCCATGCATTGTGCTGCTAATGTAGGAAAAGAAGGTGATGTTTGTCTTTTTTTTGGACTATCTGGTACTGGAAAGACAACACTTTCAGCAGATCCTGATCGAAACTTAATTGGAGACGATGAACACGGTTGGAGCCAAGGAGCGGTATTTAACTTTGAGGGCGGCTGTTACGCCAAGTGCATAGACCTTACACAGAAAAATGAACCAGTAATATGGGATGCTATTAAGCACGGAAGTGTAATGGAGAATGTAGTTATTGATCCTGAAACAAAAACACCGGATTATAGTGATTCCTCTTTAACTGAAAATACCAGAGTAGTTTATCCAAGAGAACATATTGAAAAAATAGCCGAAAAAAATGCTGCTGGTGAGCCCCAAGCAGTTATATTTTTAACTTGTGACCTATCTGGAGTTATTCCTCCGGTATCGATTTTAAGCAAGGAAGCTGCAGCTTATCATTTTCTCAGTGGATACACGGCTGCAGTAGGGTCAACTGAAGTAGGTTCAACTGAAGCCTTTAAAACAACCTTCTCTACATGTTATGGAGCTCCTTTCTTTCCTAGGCCTGCTAGTGTCTATGCAAATTTACTTATGGAGAGAATTGAGTCATTTGGAAGCAAAGTTTACTTAGTAAATACTGGGTGGACGGGTGGACCTTATGGTACAGGAAGTAGATTTGATATTCCCGTGACAAGAAAGATTATCTCTACCATTCAGAGCGGTGAAATGGCTTCTGTAGAAACCGAGAGGATTGAAGGTATGAATTTAGAAGTCCCTACCAGCTTGGAAGGTGTAGATAGCAATCTATTAAACCCTATAAAAAACTGGGCTGACCCCTCTCAATTTGAATCTTATGAAAAAAGCCTGATAGAACAGTTTGTTCAAAATTTTGCTAAATTCGATGTTTCTAAAGAAATCATCGAGGCCGGACCAAAAGTCAGCTAAACTTAAAAATTATGCGTTTGAACTTGAAAGATCTTGGGTCATCTGGTGCCTTAGATCATCTTAAAGACATTAAAAGGGGGATAGAAAAAGAAAGTCTCAGGGTAGATTTCAAGGGAGGCCTTTCAAAAAAAGACCACCCTGAAAAACTAGGCTCTTCACTAACGAACTCATATATCACCACTGATTTTTCTGAAGCCCTTCTTGAATTGGTAACACCTACCTTTACCAGTACTAAAGATTGCTTAGATTTTTTAAGTGACCTTCACTCTTATGTCTATCAATCCCTTGAAGATGAAATGCTGTGGCCACTAAGCATGCCGTGTTTCATTGAATCTGATGAGGAAATTACAATCGGGAAGTACGGAAACTCAAATTCAGGAAAAATAAAGTCTATTTATAGAAGGGGGCTGTCCCACAGATATGGAAGTAAAATGCAGGCAATCGCGGGCATTCATTACAACTTTTCCTTCCCTGATATTTTCATAAAAAAAATTCAAGGAATTGAAGAAAATTCAACTAAAAGCTTCGAAGGAATAAAAAGTGAAGTCTACCTAAATATTGCCAGAAACTTTAAAAGATATGAATGGTTGTATTTCCTGCTTTTTGGAGCTTCTCCTTCTTTTTCTGATTCCTTTACAGACAAAATAAAAGATTTTAAAAAGATTCCAGGAGGGGGTTTTTATGGAAAGCATAGCACTTCATTACGTATGGGAGATCTTGGCTACATAAGCCAAATTCAAGACGACTTAAACATTTCGATTAACTCAATTGATGAGTACATAAAAGACTTAAAAGGAGCTTTAACCAAAAGACATGATAAGTATGAAGAAATAGGAGAGTTTTCAGGCAAGGAAAGAATACAGCTGAATACATCTATTATTCAAATTGAAAATGAATACTACAGCACAATTAGACCCAAGAGGGTCTGTCCTTCTGGGGAAAGACCTATAAATATCCTGAGATCTGAAGGAATAGAATACCTTGAAATAAGATGTGTTGATCTGGACCCTTTCTCTCCTGTGGGAATAGAAAGAAGCCAAATTGATTTTCTAGATTTACTTTTATTATTTTGTTTAATCAAAGAAAGTCCAGAATTAGATAAGGAAGAAAATGAATACTTAAAAGAAAATCACAGAAGAGTTGTTAATTATGGAAGAAGTCCTGGTTTAAAAATTTATTTTGAAAAAAAAGAAGTAAATGCTGTTGATCTCGCCCAAGACTTAATCAGTCAAATGAAAGAGGCCTGTGAAGAATTAAAGACTTTTAGCAGCGAAAGTGATCACTGGAATGAATCATTAAAAAAACAACAAGAGAAAATTGAAAACTTAAAACTAACACCAAGCGGTCAGTTGATTGAAAAATTAATCCGGGAAGGGCTTTCCCATCAAGATCTGGGTGTCAAAATGGCCTCCAAACATGCAGATTTCTTTCAAAACTATAATAACTCTCACGAAGATGTATTTAAGAAGGAGGCCACCATGTCGAAGGAGAAGCAAGAGAAGATAGAGTCTGAAGAAAAACTCCCTTTTGAAGACTACCTAAAAGAGTTCTTGAATAAAGTCTCTTGATCTTATTAAACTTACCATTAACTTAACTTACGAAGACTAGAATAAAGGAGAATATTTAAATGAAAGCATTTGTTTGTAACGAATTTGGACCAATTGAATCCCATAAAGTAGAAGAAATACCTGACCCAATAGCTGGAGATGGTCAAGTTGTTGTCGACATAAAGGCCACCGGCATAAGCTTTCCTGATGTTTTGATTGTCCAAGGCCTTTATCAATTTAAACCGCCCTTCCCTTTTAGCCCAGGCAGCGAGATTTCAGGGATTGTTTCTTCTGTAGGAAATGGCGTTACTCAATTTAAGGAAGGGGATAGGGTTATGGGGAACGTAGGCTCGGGAGGTTTGGTTGAAAAAGGTGCCTATTTTGAGCCCCAGTTAATGCCTCTACCAGAAAGTATGGATTTTGAAGTGGCTGCGGGCTTCCCTCTTAATTACGGAACAACAATTCACGGACTCAAGCAAAGAGCAGAGCTAAAGGCTGGTGAAAGTATTCTGATCTTAGGTGCTGGGGGCGGTTTGGGCATAACTGCTATTCAAGTTGCTAAAGCAATGGGTGCAAAAGTAATAGCAGGGGTCTCTTCAGAAGATAAATTAGAATTGTGTAAAAAAGAAGGTGCTGATGAAGGAATTCTTTACCCAAGAGAGATGGACAGAGATGCTCAAAAGAAGTTTTCGAATGAGATCAAAGAAATATCTGGAGGTGGAGTGGATGTAATTTATGACATAGTTGGAGGCGATTATGCCGAGCCCTCTTTAAGGGCTATAAAAAGACACGGGAGATACTTAGTAATAGGCTTCACTGCAGGTATTCCAAAAATGCCATTGAACCTTACTCTTTTAAAAGAGTGCCAAATTGTTGGGGTTTTTTGGGGTCAGTTTGCTGGCCTAGATAGAGATATTAATATGCAAAATTTTGAAGAACTTTTTCAAATGCATAAAGATGGAAAAATAAAGCCCTTCGTCAGCAAGACCTACCCCTTAGAAAAAGCAGGTGAAGCAATAAAAACACTAGAAGACAGGAAGGTTTTAGGGAAAGTTGTAGTAAGCATGGCTTAAATTTATATCATTAGTGTTTTGAAAAAATTTAATATTTTTTTGTGTTTTCTCTCTCTTAATTCGCTGGGTTTATTATCTGACCCTGAAAAAGCAAAAGAAGAATTCGTCTACGATTTATCGCTTGCAACTCAAGGAATCATGGTCAGCCAATACAACACTGGAGTGAATTATTCTCTGGGCTTAGGCATTCATATAGATATGGAAAAAAGTGTTTACTGGTTTCAAGAAGCCACTAAACAGGGACATTCGAAAGCTCCATTCAATTTAGCTATTCTTTACGCCAAAGGAGGTAAAGTTCCCAAGGATTTAACTTTGTCCGAAACTTACTTTGTGTTAGCTGCAGAAAGAGGAAATAAGGAAGCTAAAGATTTTATTCAAAAAGTTTACGCCTCTGAAACAAAAAAGACTCACGAAGCCATTGAGATGTTTTGCTGCCCAAAGCTTTTACTTCACGCTACAGCAATACCTTTTAGGGACTAAAGATGGAAAAAGGGTTTTGTCCTCAATTAACCCCAAAAGAGATGCTAGAGTTAGGTGTGTTTGGTGGCTGGTATTTCAAAGGTGACATTGAGGAATATCCAAAATCTTGGTTAAAAAAAGCACAAATTAGCAAAGATGGCTTTGATAAAAAATTAAACTACTTTCAGGTTAGTTCAGGTCAACCTATGTCGGTTTGGAAGGAAAAGGGCTGGATAACCCCTGAAGACCCTTTAGGTTGGTTTCAATGGTATTGTAGGTATTCTTTAGGAAGAAGACTACCCAGGGTAGATGCATTCCAAATAAAACGATGGAGATCTTTTGGTCCAAGGCATATTGGTGGGATAAAGGCTAATTGCGAAAAAGGAGATATTTTTTGCAGACCAAGACAAAGGCAGGCCCTGCTTCAGTGGGCCTATGATCCATTTATTTAAAATACTTATAAGTCATCAATTTTCCAATAGAGCCATCCTCTAAGGTTATCAACTTCATAAATCTCTCCGTCTATCTCAACGGGTTTATACTTGAAACTAGATAATATATTCCTAGTAAATGTCTTGGCTTGTTTTTTGTTCATCTCACCAGAAAAAGAAGTCAAGGTTAGGTTTTCTGCTGTGCCCTTTTTCGATATTCTGTAGGTAAAATGGACCTGCGATATCCCAGAGCCCACATTAAGCACATCTTCTGAGTTGATCGACTTAGTTATTGCTCTAATGGGCTTACAAAATAGTTTTTTGCAAATCAGTGATTCAGCTTCTCTGCCTTCAGGCCAGTTTTTCATTTTACAATTAGTCCCCTCACAGGCTAAACAGTGCCTAAAAGCTTTTGGTCGAGCATTAAGAATGGTTTCTATTCCACTTTCTGGAAGTTTCTCTTTCCAATCGGTCATACAAAAAGAATGCGTTGCTTTTGGAAGGTCTCTGTAAGCCACCACTAACAAACCATCTCCAAAAGCAGCAATTAGCTCTTCATTGATAGCTATAAATTTACAATCAATCCAGTAGGGGTTTTTGAACCCTTTACTAGCTCCCTGTCCTTTACAATTTTGAAGGTTTAGGTCTGTTTTCATTGATACCTCTCCAGAAGGAATGTACTGATCCCCTCTTACCTTAGTAACAACATATTCGTTGTCTTGTTTAGAAATATCTACAATTTCTTCATATGAGATAGGAACATAAGCGGCCAACCACTTTCCCTCCAAGTTTAATTCTTGAACGCTGTCTTCATCTTCTCCCCAAGTGCCACTAGCAAACAGAGCTAAGAATAATAAAATTAAACCAAGTCTCATTTATCAATATGGATCAAAATTTCACTGATAACTCTCTCGGGTTGATCAACG
>TARA_B100000686_G_scaffold354727_1_pt1 | contig 32388 bp, 24 predicted proteins | sample TARA_B100000686 | Tara Oceans TARA_B100000686 (sample SAMEA2622733) | marine metagenome | biome: marine biome (ENVO:00000447); feature: marine epipelagic mixed layer (ENVO:xxxxxxxxx); material: "saline water (ENVO:00002010), including plankton (ENVO:xxxxxxxx)" | depth 150 m | reverse complement strand
TAGTTTTTATAATATGGATGGAATCAAAATCAAGTCTTTTAATAATTACGAAGAAAAACATAATTTTAATCCTAGAAAAGGAAGCAATAAATTTGTATGGGATACAAGAGCTGAATCTGCAGAAGTTTTAGATGGCATGATTTTTTGGTGGGCATCATTTAATGCATCAAAATTAGTTCCAGGAAAATATCAAGTTGGTTTAAGTAAGAATGGAAAAGAAAAAAGAGAAACTTTTGAGATATTAATTGACCCTAGATCAGAAATTGATTTGGAAGATATTCAACTTCAATTTGACTTTGTAAATGCTATAAATAAGACAGTTGATAAAGCTCATAAGGCTATTAAGAATATTAGGCAAATAAATAAAAAGTTAAAGGAATTTGAATCTAATTATAATCATAAGATTAAAGTTAAGGAGTTAACAGAAAAGTCTAAATTTTTACGTGAGAAATTATCAAATGTAGAAAAAGAACTATATCAAACTAAAAACAGAAGTAATCAAGACCCACTTAATTTCCCGATTAAATTAACAAATAAATTAGCACATTTGGTAAGTTTAGTTACCCTAAGTGATTTTAGGCCAACTGATCAAGATCAGGCAGTTAAAAAAGAATTAACCAGCTTGATAGATAATGAATTAAAGAAATATTATAAATTAATCAATGAAGAATTGCCAAAGTTTAACAAAGAATTTGCAGCTTTAGAATTAGATTATTTAAAATTAAATTAAAATTTGGAGAACTATTACGATTACATAAAGGCACTGCATTTGATTTTTGTTATTACATGGTTTTCAGGACTTTTCTACATACCAAGAATATTCTTATATATATTGGAAGCTCAAAAAAAACCTAAATTAGAAAATGAAATATTAACAACTCAATTAAATATAATGGCTAGACGACTATGGTATATAATTACATGGCCATCTGCAGTTCTATCAATTTTTTTCGCATCGCTTTTATTATTTTATATGCCGATTTGGTTGACTTTTCAATGGATGTGGATAAAACTTGTTTTCGTTTTTTTGTTAATAATTTATCATTTAAAAACACATTCAATTTATAAGTCTTTTCAAAAGAAAGAATTTCAATATTCATCTATTTTTATAAGAGTTTGGAACGAAGGAGCAACATTGCTTCTTTTCTCAATTGTTTTTTTGATAATTCTAAAAAATAAGTTCCATTGGATTTTTGGTATTTTAGGTTTAATTGGCTTAGGATTAATTTTGTACCTAGGAATTAGACTTTATAATAAGTTTAGAAATAATAATAATAATTGATGCGATTAATACAGGGAAAAATTTCACTTAGGACTCGCCTTTTTCTTGCAATGATAGTTTTGGTTTTCATTGCTTGTATGATGATTCTAGTTGCAACTTATTATCAATATGGTTCAGAATCAGAATCATATAATCAATTTAGGATGGAAAGAAAAGAGAAACAACTTAGGTCCCAAATTAATTATTTAGTTTTTCAAAATAGTTTATCTCTTTCATCTTCTGAAACCTGGTCAATTTATAATAATGACCTTCAAGCAGTAATGAATATTTTGAGTGTAGATTACTCCATTTTTGATTTAAAAGGGAACCCTCTTTTTATTAGTTTTTTGCCTTTAAAAATAATAGCAAATAATTATGTGCTTGACACAAAAATTATAAATAAAATCCAGACTAATTCTAACAAAAGATATGTTGAAAAGAATATAGATGAAATTGGAAAATTCCAGTCATCATACAGTTACTTAATAGATCAATCTGGAAACCCTTATGCAATATTATTTTTTCCGTATTTTGAAGATGTATCTTTTTCAGAAAACGAATTAAACACTTTTTTACAAAGTCTTTATCAGATTTATTTGATAATGCTTGTAATAGCTATAGGAATTGCTTACTTCATTTCTAAATATGTTACTCGATCACTAGAAACATTGAGACTGCAAATTAATTCCACGGGATTGTTAAAAAGAAACAAAAGAATTCATTTAAAAAACCCTTCAAGAGAAATTGATAGTTTGATTAATTCATACAACAATATGATAGATGATTTAGAAAAAAGTGCAGAAAGATTGGCTAAAACAGAAAGAGAACAAGCATGGCAAGAAATGGCTCGTCAAGTAGCCCACGAAATTAAGAATCCTTTGACTCCCATGAGACTTTCAATTCAAAATTTTCAGAGAAGATTTGATCCTATGGACAATAAAAATAAAAACAAGGTTGAGGAATTTTCAAGACTATTAATAGAACAGATAGATATTATGAGTAATGTGGCTAATGCATTTTCCGATTTTGCGACTCTTCCTAAAGCTCAATTGTTGCCAACTGATATAGTAGAGACTACAAGAAGAGCTACTGAGATATTTGAATACGAAAATGTAAAATTTAATTCAACTTCAGAAAAAATATTATGTCCGCTTGATGAACCCCAGTGGATTAGAGCTATGAGTAATTTAATTCAAAATGGACTTCAATCAGTTGGGACGAAAAAAAAGGCAAAGATTGAAATTAATTTATTTCAAAAAAACAATAAAATTATTATTGAAGTTTCAGATAATGGAGCAGGAATTGACCCTAACCTTAAAGACAAAATATTTGAGCCTAAATTTACAACCAAAACCAAAGGAATGGGTTTAGGTTTGGGAATAGTTAAAAATATTATTGAAGCCCACAAAGGACAAATATCCTATTCTAGTAATTCTAAATCAGGTACAATATTTATTATTAAATTGACTTTAAAGCAGAGTTAAATTTATTTAATTATAACTTCAATTAACAATGCTCGTTATAACTTGACATTAAATTCTCTGCAATCATCTCAGCTGATCTTCCTTCAATATGATGGCGTTCAATCATATGAACTAATTCGGAGTTTTTAAAAAGAGCAATACTTGGAGATGAGGGAGGAAATGGAGCCATTTGATCCCTAACTGTTTTAGTAGCTTCATGATCAACACCAGCAAAAACAGTAACTAAATTATCTGGAGTGATTGAGTTATTTAAAGAAATTTTTACTGCTGGTCTAGCATTTGCAGCAGCACATCCACATACTGAATTTACAACAACTAGTGTGGTTCCAGTTTTTTTAAGAGCAGTATTTGCATCTTCTGAAGTAACTAAATCTAAAAAACCTAAACTAGTTAGTTCGGCTTTCATTGGCTGATAGATTTCTTTTGGATACATATTTAATTTTTGAACAAATATAAAAAAGAAACATTTATGTTCATTGTTATATTTGTTATTAAAAACAGGAATGAATAAATGGATTTTAGCTTTAATTGGATATTTTCTATATCGTTTTCCAGGAGCTCTACTGGGGTTTTTTTTGGGGAGTGCATTGGAAAAGATTACAATTAATTATGATAATCATAATAATTTTTTTACCAAAGTTACTCCTGATGATTTAGAAATAAAACTTCTTACTCTTGCAGCTGTAATAATTAAATCAGATGGAAAAGTTGAAAGAAATGAACTAAGCTATGTAAGAAATTATTTTATTTCACAATATGGAAAAGAGAACTCAGACAAAATTTTTAAATTATTTAATACTCAAATAAAAAAACAAACTCAATCTATTCCAGAAATTGCAAAATCTTTTGTTAATAAAACTGACTACGCTACAAGACTTCAAGTTTTACATTTTCTATATGGTGTTGCAAATGCTGATGGCCATATTTCCAGATTAGAATTATACAAGATTAATGAAATAGCAAGAGAATTAAGAATAAAAAATGTAGATGTAGAAAGTATAAAAGCTATGTTTATCAAATCTACAGATAGTTCCTACAAAATCCTTGAAGTTAGCCCCAAAGCATCTAATGATGAAATAAAAAAATCATATCGTCTTATGGTAAAAAAATATCACCCTGATAAAATTAAGACTAAAGATTCTGCTTTATTAAAAGGTGCTGCAGAGAAATTTAGACAAGTTCAGGAGGCTTATGAATTATTAAAGAAGGAAAGAGGTTTATAAACAAATAATTTATTTAGCGATTTTTATGTTTTAAGTTATACTTTTGGATTATTCTAGTTCCGTTATTAATGAAAGGGAAAAAACAAAAAAAATATGATATCGCCTATCTTAAGATGGCTGAAATATGGGGAAAGCTTTCTTATTGTAAAAGAAGACAAGTGGGAGCATTAATTGTTAAAGAAAGAATGATTATATCTGATGGATATAATGGTACGCCAACAGGTTTTGAAAACATTTGTGAGGATGATGAAAACTATACTAAGTGGTATGTGTTGCATGCAGAAGCAAATGCTATCCTTAAGGTTGCCTCTTCTACACAATCAACTAAAGATGCAACTCTATATATTACACTTTCACCATGCCAAGAGTGTAGCAAGTTAATTCATCAATCAGGAATTAAAAGAGTTGTATATGCTATAGAATATAAAGATAAATCTGGAATTAATTTTTTAAATAAAGCTGGAGTTATTGTAGAACATATTCCTTTTAAAGAGGATTAATTTTTCTTTTTTTTATTTGATATTTTAAGAGATGTATTTAAAATATAAAGCAAAAGAAATGAACATGCTGAAGCTAATATGCCTATTAGTGCAATAGAATTATTTTTCATAAATGATTTATCCCATTGAACATTTAATATATTAATTAATAGACTAAAAAGAGATAGAACCATTAAAATTAAAATCGTTTTACGCATAAAAGTTTTAGATTAACTAATAAAATAAAATATATAAATATCTAATTTAGTAAAAGAAACAAATTAAATGGTTCAAATAGAAAAAACATTAGTTTCAGATTTAGTTTTATCAGAAGAATTTGTTTGTAATATTAGTAAATGTAAAGGAGCATGTTGTGTAGCTGGATCAGCAGGTGCCCCATTGGAGTTTAATGAGATAAAAAAAATAGATCAGTTGTATGAAAATATTTCTCCATTTTTATCTAAAGAAGGACGTAAATCAATAAATAAGCAAGGTAAATATCTTAAGACAAATGATGGTAAAATTGAAACCCCATTAATAGATAATAAGGAATGTGCATATGCTGTATTTGATAAAAGCAATAACGCTCTTTGTGGTATTGAAATCGCCTACAATTCTGGAGCTATTAATTGGCAAAAACCGATTTCTTGTCATTTATATCCAATAAGAGTTGAAAAATTTTCAGAATATACAGCTGTAAATTATCACAATTGGTCTATATGTAATTCTGCTTGTTCTCTAGGGGCGAGTTTAAAAATCCCTGTATATAAATTTCTAAAAGTTCCACTTATAAGAAAATTTGGCAAATTGTGGTATAAAAAACTTTTATTAATTGCAAAAGAATTCCAAAAAACAGAATCTCAGTAAAGACGGGCTTTTCAAGAGAAATTAAAAATTAAGTTCCTGAAAATCAATAATTTATATCCTTATTAATTTTCATTCAAAATAGTGATTTTTGAGCTTTTTGTTAAAAACTAAGCCTCATTGTGGAAAAGTACCTCTTTCAATTTTTATTAGTTTTTTAAATCTTTGTTAGACCAAAAAATAATCCTTTTAAAAATATAAAAATGACTAAAGCAGTAGAACCTATCCTCCAAGAAAATAAAAATAGATTTGTTATTTTTCCTATTCAACATCATGATATTTGGGAATGGTACAAAAAAATGGAGGCGAGTTTCTGGACTGCTGAAGAAATTGATTTGCACCAGGATTTAGGAGATTGGAACAATAAGCTTTCCAAGGATGAAAAATATTTCATAAAACATATTTTAGCATTTTTTGCCGCTTCTGATGGGATTGTAAATGAGAATTTAGCTGAAAATTTTGTTAATGAAGTACAATATTCTGAGGCAAAATTTTTCTATGGATTTCAGATAATGATGGAAAATATTCATTCTGAAACGTATTCATTACTTATAGATACTTATGTTAAGGATGAAAAAGAAAAGGATGGTCTTTTTAAAGCTATTGAAGTTTTTCCTGCAATTAAGAAGAAGGCTGAATGGGCATTAAAGTGGATAGAATCTGATTCTTTTGCTGAAAGATTAATTGCATTTGCAGGTGTTGAAGGAATATTTTTTTCTGGTTCTTTTTGCTCAATTTTTTGGCTAAAGAAAAGAGGTTTAATGCCAGGATTAACATTTTCAAATGAACTAATTTCAAGAGATGAAGGGGTGCATTGTGATTTTGCTGTTCACCTCCATAATCATCATCTAGTAAATAAAGTTCCTAAGAAAAGAATTAAGGAAATACTTTTGGATGCTCTTAATATAGAAAGAGAGTTTATCACTGAATCCCTACCAGTTAGTCTAATTGGAATGAATGCTAAATTAATGATACAATATCTTGAGTTTGTTACTGACAGATTATTAGTAGAATTAAATTGTGAGAAAGAGTTTAATGTTTCTAACCCTTTTGATTTCATGGACATGATCTCATTACAGGGAAAAACAAACTTTTTTGAGAAAAGAGTATCAGAATATCAAAAAGCTGGAGTATTATCAAAGGAAGAAGATGATACAAAAATTAGTTTTGACGCAGATTTTTAATAAAAATTCACTTATAAAATATTGTGCTAAAAAATCAAGATAAAATGAGGACAAGATGGAAGTAGTTAAAAGAAATGGCAAGAAAGAACCAGTAATTTTTGATAAAATAACATCAAGAATAAGTCAATTATGTTATGGTTTAAATAACCTTGTTGATCCAGTTAGAGTAGCCATGAGAGTTATTGAGGGTTTATATGATGGAGTGACTACATCAGAATTAGATAATCTAGCTGCTGAGATTGCAGCAACCATGACCACAACTCATCCAGATTATGCCCAATTAGCTGCCAGAATATCTGTATCCAATTTACATAAGAACACCAAAAAATCTTTTAGTGATACCATGAAGGATATGCATGAATACATTAATCCTAGGACTGGGAAAAAGGCACCGCTATTATCTGATGAGGTATATAAAATAATCAGCAAAAATTCTGCTTTATTGGATTCAAGTCTTTTGTATAATAGGGATTTTGATTATGACTATTTTGGCTTTAAAACTTTAGAAAGATCATATTTATTAAAGATTAATGGAAAAATTGCTGAGAGACCACAGCATATGTTGATGAGAGTTTCTATAGGGATTCATATGGATGATATTGATTCAGCAATAAAAACATATGATTTAATGTCTAAAAAGTTTTTTACTCATGCGACACCCACTCTTTTTAACTCTGGGACTCCAAAACCTCAAATGTCATCTTGCTTTTTATTAAGCATGAAGGAAGATAGTATTGATGGAATTTATGATACTTTGAAAAACACTGCAAAAATTTCTCAATCTGCTGGTGGGATAGGTCTTTCCATTCACAATGTCCGAGCAACGGGGTCTTATATTGCTGGGACTAATGGAACTTCAAATGGAATTGTGCCAATGCTTAGGGTTTTTGATGGAACAGCTAGATATGTAGATCAAGGAGGGGGTAAGAGAAAGGGGTCTTTTGCAATTTATGTTGAGCCTTGGCATGCTGATATTTTTGATTTTTTAGATTTAAAGAAAAATCATGGTAAGGAAGAAATGCGAGCTAGAGATTTGTTTTATGCAATGTGGAATCCTGATTTATTTCTAAAGCGAGTTGAAGAAAATGGAGATTGGACCTTAATGTGTCCTAATGAATGTCCAGGATTATATGATTGTTATGGAGAAGATTTTGACAAACTATATATTAAGTATGAAAAACAAGGAAAAGGAAGACGAACGATAAAAGCAAGAGAACTTTGGGAAAAAATATTAGAGTCTCAAATAGAAACAGGAACCCCTTATATGTTATACAAAGATGCAGCAAACAGAAAATCAAATCAAAACAATCTAGGAACAATTCGTTCGTCAAATTTATGTACAGAAATAATTGAATATACTTCAAGCGATGAAATTGCTGTGTGTAATTTAGCTTCAATAGCACTTCCAATGTTTATTAAAGAGAATTCTTTTGATCATGAAACTCTTTTTGAAGTAACAAAGCAAGTAACCAAAAATTTGAACAGGGTAATTGATAGAAATTATTATCCAGTAAAAGAGGCAGAAACGTCAAATTTTAGACATAGGCCTATTGGTTTAGGTGTGCAGGGTTTAGCCGATACATTTATTAAACTTCGTCTCCCTTTTACTTCTGAAAAAGCAAAACAGTTAAATCAAGAAATTTTTGAAACAATATATTTTGCTGCTGTTACTGCTTCTATGGAAGAAGCTAAAAAGGATGGCCCATACAAAACTTATAAAGGATCTCCAATTTCAAAAGGAGATTTTCAACATAATTTGTGGGGGATTAAAGATGATGAGCTTAGTGGAAGATGGAAGTGGCCGAATCTTCGAAAGAAAGTTATCAAATATGGTGTTAGAAACTCACTTTTAGTTGCGCCAATGCCAACGGCTTCAACTTCTCAAATTCTTGGAAACAATGAATGTTTTGAACCATATACTTCAAATATTTATACCAGAAGGGTGTTGTCAGGAGAGTTTATTGTTGTAAACAAACATCTTTTAGAAGATTTAGTTAAAATTGGCATGTGGAATGAAGAAATGAAACAAGAATTAATGAGGGCTAATGGATCTATACAACATATTGATGCAATACCTGAAGATCTTAAAGATTTATACAAAACTGTTTGGGAGATGAGCATGAAAGACATTATTGATATGGCTCGTCACAGAGGGTATTTTATTGATCAATCGCAATCCTTAAATTTATTTATGGAAGGGGCTACTATGTCTAAATTAACCTCAATGCATTTTTATGGCTGGAAATCAGGATTAAAAACGGGAATGTACTATTTAAGAACAAAATCAGCTGTGGATGCAATTAAATTTACTATAGAAAATAAAGCTAATAAAGAGGAGCCAGTTAAAGTAAAATCTAATGAAGCTACAATTTCTGTTGATGGAGCTGAGCCTACTCCTGTTGAACCATTATCCCCAGATGAATTAAAAGAAATGCTTGCAAAATCTAAGTCCTCTGAAGAAGATGATTGCTTAATGTGTGGTTCTTAAATTAAAATTTTTATCTATTATTTATTTTTCTATAAGTATTATAAAATTCTTCAATTAGATTGATTTTAATTTTATAAATATCTTTGGATTTTAAAAGAATATTAAAATAAAGAGTAGTGTTTTTTGGGCTAGTTTCAGTACTTCTAGTTAGTTTTATTTGGGAATTAATTTTTTCTTGAATTTGAGCTTTTATTTTCCCCCTATTATTTAAAAGTATTTCAATTTCTGCAACAGAATTATTGTCAAAAGTTTCCATTGAATCTTTAAAAATAGATTTGGTAAATTCATGGATTTCATTTAGATCTCTTATTTGGGACAACTTAAGTTTTTTATGATCATTGTTTATATGCTTGTAACTTTTTGAAATTATATAATCAAGATCACTTGCAAGGTCTTCTATATAGCTTAACAAAACAATATAAAAATTACTAGCAGAAAGACTTGGCTCATCAAGATTCTTGATAAAATAGAATATATTTTCACGTAATTCTTCAACTTCATTTTCAAGTCTTTTAATATTTTTTTTACCTTTTTTAAGAATTTTCAAATCATGTTTTGACAAACCCTGAACAAGTGCACTATAAATCAAATCCACTCGTTTAAAAAATTTAATAATATTACCTGAGCTTTCATCCATTACTCCCTTCATAGATTTACTTTCAGCCTTAAGAATCTTATCCCTATCCACTTCAATTTCTTCATTTCTGTGTTTTAGGAAATTTTTTCCAATAATCAGTAGAATAATAAATAAAATAACAGCTATTGCTTGAACACCTCCTATATGAATTAAGGAGACAATTATTCCAGAAACAATAAATGCAGTAATAGCAGTTAAAAACCAACCAGCAATAACATTTATAACTCCTGAAACTCTATATACCGCACTATCTCTTCCCCACGCTCTGTCAGCAAGGGAAGTCCCCATTGCTACCATAAAGGTAACATAGGTGGTTGAAAGAGGTAATTTATAAGAAGTTGCAATTGAAATTAATATTGCAGCTACAGCTAGATTTACTGAAGCTCTTAGCATATCAAAAGAGGGAGCTTCAGGATCGTTAATCATCTTTGAATGACTTGATGATCCTGCAAATTGCAGTTCTATTTTATTTCTAATTTTTTCTGGCAAAAGTTTATTTAGTATTTCCGATAAAACTTGAAAACCCCTTACTATAAATTTTGAAAATAAAGAAGGCTGAAATCGCTCTTTTACATATCCTTGATTTGAAAGATCTAATGAGGTTTTTAATACTTTTCTTGCCTTGCTTGAAAACCAAAGTGTAATAACCATAATTAAACCAGAAAGCACCAGAAAAATTGTAGGTGTTGGAACTTTTGATGCCATTGCTTCCATACTAAAATTACCTGCTGTAGCTCCTGACACCACCCATGCCTCATATGATTGATATGCAGCTATGGGAACTCCTATAAAATTAACAAGATCATTTCCGGCAAATGCTAAAGCTAAAGCAAAAGTTCCTATACCAATAATTATCTTATATATGTTTACTTTAAAGAAATTTATAAGTAAATATGACAAACCACACCAAAAGATAAAGTTTATTAAGCCAACTTTTAAAACTTCAATTTCAATAAAATCTTTGATTTTCATTCCTCCAATTATATCAAATTCTAAACCAGCCCATGGAGTACCCTTAATACCCTTCATTAAAATAAAATATGTAATGGCTGATAGTGCAATTCCAGAGAAAAGAGTACTAACCCAAGTTGCTTTATTTTCAAATTCATAAGTTAAAAAGAGTCTTGAAATCCACTGTACAATTGCCCCAATTGTCAGGGCAACAACTATAGATAAAACTATTCCAGAAATAATTTGTGTAGCCTTGCTAGTATTGATATAATTTATCAAATCTGATAGCTTACCACCATTAGAAGCTATCTTTATAAGTGACATAAAAACAGCTGCACCCAATAATTCAAAAACAATTGACACAGTTGTCGAAGTTGGCATCCCAATAGTATTAAAAAAATCTAATAATAGAATATCAGTTAGCATTACAGCCGTAAAGATTAACATGATTTCATCAAAATAAAACTCACCAGGATTAAAAATTCCTTTTCTAGCAACCTCCATTAAACCACTTGAAAATAAAGCTCCAAAAGCAACCCCCAATCCTGCTAAAATCATTATGCTTTTTAATGAGATTGCTTTTGAACCAACAGCTGAATTTAAAAAGTTAACAGCGTCATTACTTACTCCCACAATTAAATCACCCACGGCTAGAATAGCTAGTACAATCACTAATATTAAATATAAATTTTCCATAAGATTATTTTAAAAATGAATTTCAAATTGTAAACGCCAAAATATTTTATTATCTGAAAATAATGAATTTTCATAAGTCATATCTGTTTGCATTTTTAATTTATGATTTACAAAATATTTTGAAAGACCTAAAGTATATTGATTAATATTGTTGTTGTCTGTAACAATATCATCAAAAGTGATATTAGTATATCTTCCTGTAATTGCAATATTAGAAGGGAAAACATAACCAGGCTGTAAACTAATTGCAGATCCAACATTAACAATATCGCCAGTTAAACTACCATCACTATTTTTAGCAATTGCATCATTTGAGTTTCTGTCAGCATATTCTCCCATAATTGATAATCCCTTATATTTAAAATGGGAATTTATAAAAAATGTAGTAATGTCAGTCTCAAAAAAACCATAATCTGTTATCATATATGATCCCATATTACTTCTTGTCTTAACTGCATCATTATTATAGTCATATGCAAAACCTATTAATAATTTGGGCGATTCTACCCTTAGTAAATCATCTCCTTCATAATCACCATCTTTTTTAAAATTTCCAAGCGGCAGCATATCAACTCTCATAGTATATTGATGACCACCTATATTTCCTTTTGAAACATTTCTTCCTTCTCCTTGAGATATAGCGAAAGTATTTTTTACAAGAAAATTATTTGAAATATTAAATTTATGTCTTAGCTGTATACCGAAATCCCTATCAATATTAAATTTACTGTTAAGCATGGATCTGTCAACTAAAGATAATTTTGCAGATGAAATAACTCTTTCAATATTACCTGGGAGCTTTGCTTGGCCAAATTGAATCCACCAATTTTTATTAAATCTCCATCTAACACTTGCATCTAGAATTATTCTAGGAGCATCAGAAGTGAAATTTGATCCTCCAGAAATATCTCTGTTAGATAAAGCTAATTCAATTTTATATGTAAGGTTGGGATTATATGCAAAACCTTTAAATTTTAAACGAGATCTTCTAATTAGTGAATTTGAGTTAGGACCACCATAATAGTCATTTTCTTCATGCCAAGTAGTAGAAGTTAAATATTGAACTCTAGCAGAAAAGTTCATACTCCATGTACTATCTTTTCCCGAAATATTCATTAATCCTTTTCCAAATTTTGGAGCTGATATCTCTTGAGTTCTAGTTATCATAGAACTAAAAAATAAAGCGCAAAAAAACAAATTTCTTACAGATGAAATCATTTATAACTAGTTTTGCCACAAAAATCATGATTAAATGTCTTTTGAATGTTTCCTTAATGTTAACTTTTTAAATTTTATTAAAGATTTATTTCATAATTAATTACCTAAAATGTTAGCTTTGAATAATGAATTGGCCACAATTATTATCACTTAAAAGGTTTGGAGACACCCATAAAAGATTAAGAAAAGATCAAGATGAAACCAGATTAGGATTTGAGGTGGATTATGATAGAATAGTTTTTTCTTCTGCTTTTAGAAGTTTGCAAGATAAAACTCAAGTTGTTCCTTTTTCAAAAACTGATTTTGTTCATACAAGATTAACACATAGCCTTGAGGTTTCTGTTGTAGGAAGAAGTATAGGTAGATTAGCAGGGAAATATATAATAAATAAACATCCAGAAATATTTACTGAATTTGGATATTTTCCAAATGATTTTGGAGCAATAGTTGCTGCAGCATCTTTGGCTCATGATATTGGCAATCCTCCATTTGGTCATAGTGGGGAAAAAGCAATTGGATACTTTTTTGAACATGGATATGGTAAAAAATATTTAAAAAAGTTATCTGCTCAAGAGCAAAATGATTTGATTCGTTTTGAAGGGAATGCTAATGGTTTAAAAATTGTTTCAAGATCATCTCCTGGTGTATCAGGGGGATTAAGATTAAGTTATGCAACACTTGGAGCATACACAAAATATCCCATTGCTAGTTTTCCAATACCTAATTCAAAGAATGTTGCGCATAAAAAATTTGGGTTTTTTAAAACTGAACAAGATTTTTTTAATGAAATTGCTCAAGAATTAGGCACAATAGAAAACGGCAATTATTTAAGACATCCTTTAGCTTTTCTGGTTGAAGCAGCTGATGATATATGTTACACTATAATTGATTTTGAAGACGGAATTAATTTAGGGTTAATATCAGAAGATTATGCCTTAGAATATTTAATCAACCTAGTTCGTGAAAATATTGACACAAAAAAATACAACAAACTTTTAAGTCGGTCACATCGCTTAAGTTATTTAAGAGCTCTAACAATTAATACCCTTATACAAGACGTGGTAAAAGTTTTTAATCAAAATGAATCCGAAATATTAAATGGAGTGTTTCCTTTTGCCCTTATGGAAAAAAGCAAGTTTAAAGCACAGATACAAGATATTATCTCAATAAGTGATAAGATGATATATAAGTCTGAAGAAGTCACAAATAAAGAGGTTGTTGGATATAAAGTAATTTCATCTTTGCTGCAAGCATTTGTAAATGCAGCAGTAAATAATTATGAGGGTAAAATGAGTAGTTATGATAAACTTATTTTACGTTTAGTGCCCGAGGAAATTCCTATGGCTGAAAATTCTTTATTTGAAACTTTATTGAATGCTACATGTTTTTTAGCAAGTCTTTCAGATGGAAAAGCTCATATGCTATTTAAAGAAATTAAATAAAAAACTTTTATGTTGTATAGGTTTGGATTATTAATAGTTCTAGTTGTTTTGTTCCAATTGTATTCTTTTCAATGCATTAGAACCTTAACCCAAAATAAGATTGTATGGACTTTATATTGTCTAATTGTATTTGTAATTATTTCATATATATCATATAGTGTAATTAATTATGATAGAGCATCTGGATTTAATCATAGCATAAGTTATTCGATTGGTTTATTTTTTGCTTTATTTATTTTTCAATCATTGATTATATTAGGCTTGTTGATTGAAGACATATATAGAGTTCCTCAAGCTATATACACTTTTTTTACCGATGAATCTAAGCAAAGTGAAACGTTTTTTCCTCAAAGAAGAAAGATTCTATCTCAGATATTATTTTTATTAGCCTCTATACCTTTTGGAGCTATACTTTATGGAATGATTAGAGGGAAATACAATTTTAAAGTTCTTAAGTATGATATTTTATATGATGATTTACCTAAATCTTTTGACGGATTTACTATAACTCAAATTTCTGATATTCACTGTGGAAGTTTTGATAATCCTCAAAAAGTAGAATATGGTTTAGATCTTGTAAATAAGCAAAAATCAGATGTTATACTATTTACAGGTGATATTGTAAACAACACTTCTGAAGAATTATATCCTTGGAAAAAATTGCTATCAAAACTAAAAGCGAAAAACGGGGTGTATTCTGTTTTAGGTAATCATGATTATGGAGATTATATGGATTGGAAGAGTGAAAAGGATAAAATAAATAATTTTGAAAATTTAAAAAAGTTGCAAAAAGAAATTGGTTTTAAATTATTACTCAATGAAAATGATTTTATAAAAAGAGGAAATAGTCGAATAGCAATAATTGGAGTAGAGAATTGGGGTGTAGGACGATTTAAAAAAGCTGGAAATCTTAACAAAGCATTAAATGGTGTAACCGCTAAAGATTTTAAAATATTAATGACTCATGATCCTTCACATTGGGAAGCTGAAGTTATACCTCATAAGTACTTTTTTCAACTAACATTAAGTGGTCATACACATGGCATGCAATTTGGGATTGAAATACCTGGAATTATAAAATGGAGTCCAATCAAGTGGCGATATCCCCAATTTGCAGGTCTTTATAAAAAAGCAAAGCAGTATCTAAATGTAAATAGAGGGTTTGGATATTTAGCATATCCAGGCAGAGTTGGTATGTGGCCTGAAATTACAGTAATTACCCTTAAAAAAGCATAATATTGGGATTTAATGAAAAAAAGCTAACTTTGCAGACCCTAACTTAAAACAAATTAAAAGATGTCTAAGTTTGGCCAACTAATAGATGATAAAAATCCTTTATTGTTAGTTTTTTATAATGAGCTAGACAATGTTTCATCTTTAATGCACCCTGTATTAAAAGATGTTGCAGCTGCCATGGGAGATAGTGCTAAGGTAATTAAAATTAATGCTGAGAAGAATGAAAAACTAGCTGAGGCTCTAAGGGTTAAAGTGCTTCCAACACTAATGATTTATAAGGATGGTGAAATGCTTTGGAGACAAAGCGGTGAACAAGATGCAAACACATTGATAGGCCTTATCAAGGATCATGTAGTTTAGGATTATTCAATAAACTTTTCAGCTAAACCTTCATATTCACTTTTAATTTTTTCTGCAAAATCACTTTCGTCATTTGTATATATTATCTCAACAAAAAAGCGAAAATTTAAAATTTCAGATTTTATTTGTTCAGCATATCTAATTTTACCTTCACTTGGAAGATTAGCTAGAACATTTAACCTTTTTTTATAGGGATCTGTAATCTTTCTGGCTAATTCTTGAGCTTTTGTGTCTTTGTCAATTATATAATAGCCTTCAACTACATCTGATAAAACAGTGTAAAAATCATATTCACCATATAAAAACACAAATGGTTTTATAGAAGTCATAAATTTATCTAATTGACTTTCAAAAATTAAATAATCATTATTTACTAAAAGTGCTTCAATAAGAGTTCTATACCTTTCTATTTCAGTAATTATTTCTTCACCAAGATCATATTGTAAATTTGCTTTCAAGGAAGAAAAGTAATTAAGTCTATCTGAGTATTTTTTAGAAATATCAAATATCAATTTTTTCGCTAATTCTTTCTCTCCAATTTCATAGTAGCTATCAATAAATGGAACAAGAAGACTGTAATATCCATATTTGTCTATGGGCATTTTTTTCAATGCAAGGTCAATAACTTCTTTAGCCTTTTCATCTCCCCCTTCTTTAATTAATTGTTCAGCTAATCTAGCTAAATTACTCCTGAAGCTAATACTATTTTTTCTTGTTTCAGGGTCATGATATATCGAAGGATGATCTGAATTACCCCAGGTCCATTGTTTCACAATATTATACATCAAATCACTATCAATACGACCTAATAAATATGGATTATTCTTACTTATAGGGGTTTTAATAGGCACTAGCTTATAAACTAAACCATCTAATTGAAGATATTCTTTCATCCATATATATTCTGAGGCATCAAAACTTCCGCCTGTAAAATAAATTGGTCTTTTCCAATTGTTATTAGCCAAAATATCAAGCATCAATAGCTGATTTTTTGTTATACCAGATTTAGGTAAATCAATATCAATATATGGAACTATTTCATCTATATCTTCATCTTTAACAATTCCACTTTTTATAACATTTTCTTTGTCAACTGAGACTCGAATTTTATTAGTAGGATAAAAGACCATTTCCTGAGTACTTTTTGGATAATTATTAGGATTGCCTCCCGATTGGAGAATTAAATTTTTATATTTTGTTCTATCATCATCACTTGCAACCCAGTTTATAAAATCTTTTATATCCCATCTTAATGAATCTGACAAAGATTCATGTTTAATATAATCCCTTACACCATAAGCATAAAGACTATGTTTTAATTGAGATTTTACTGGATTGCTTTTATAAGTTTTCCTTTTTGTTTGATCAATATACCAATCTGTGGCTAAAAGACTTGTGTTTATAGTTCTAACATCTGTTCTGAACCCTTCAATTTCTTGTGCATACCATAATGCAAATGTGTCATTATCTCCTATAGTAAAAATTATAGCACCAACATCCTTTGTAATCGAAGACAAATATGATTTTGCAATTGATTGAGCAGTATATCTGTTAGACCTATCATGATCATCCCAATTTTGATAACCCATTAGTATAGGAGTCAATAATATACCTAATAATGTAATTATTGGGCCTAAAGCTTTTGTTTTGTAATTACTAAAAGACCTATCAATTAATGATAGAACTCCCATAGCAATCCAAATACAAAAAACATAGAAAGATCCGACAAGTGCATAATCACGTTCTCTTGGCTCAAATGGACGTTCATTCAAATAAATTTTTAATGCAATACCAGTAAATAGAAAAAATAGTAAAAGCACCCAGAATTTTTTTGGATCCTTTTGGTACAAGTAAATCAATCCAATAATTCCAAAAATTAATGGAAAAAAGTAATAGGTGTTTCTTGCTTTGTTATTTAAAGCGTCCATATCCAACTGATTTTGATTACCTAATCTTATTTCATCTAAAAAAGAAAATCCACTTATCCAATTTCCATTTAAAACACTATAATCTCCGGCTATATCATTTTGTCTTCCAACAAAATTCCACATAAAATAACGCCAATACATATAACCAATTTGATACTCAAAAAGAAATTGCAAATTGCTTAAAAAAGAAGGCTTTTCTATGTCCAGAAATCTACCAAAAGTCTTAAAAAAAGTATGATATTCATCACCAGAAACGAGACCATCTTCAATATCACTTTTAAATTCATTTATTCTTTCAACAAGTCTTTCATTAGATGAATATTCAGAGGAAATTCTAAAATTTAGTGGTTTGGTAAAGTTCATATAGTTTGCAGCATGTTCAGTACTCCATAGTCTTGGTAAAAATCCACTCTGTTTTTGATTAGCATTTATTCTAGCATTTTCCCAATGATTAACAATTATATACTTTCCTGTTTTTTCATTTCTTTCATATTTTGGTTTGTCATCTTTGTATGGATTATCATCATCTTGACCAACATACATATCAGAAAAAAATGGACCATAAAATAATTTAGTCTCAGGGTACTGCTCTAAATTATAATAAGCTAATAATAATCTAGCATCAGAAGGAGAGTTTTCATTTATAACCGTATTTGCATTCGCTCTAATGGGAATCATAATCCATGATGAAAATCCTAATAGAACAAAAAGCACGCAAAGTAAGCCAGTATTAATATTAACCCAATTTTTTTTTCTGGTATATCCAAGTGAAAAATAAAATAGACTAATAATAACTAAACCAGCTAATATGGTTCCACTATTAAAAGGCAAACCAAAAGTGTTTACTATGTATACCTCTGTATTACCAAAGAAAGCTAAAGTAAGAGGCAATAATAATTTAAATATGAAAAGCAAGATTGCAATTGAGAGAGTATTCGCAATTAAAAAACCTTTTAATGTTATTTTTTGATAATTCTTAAAATAATATAACATCCCTAATGCGGGGATAGTTAGAAGACCCATGAAGTGCACACCAAAAGAAAGACCTATAATAAAAGAAATTAATAATAACCATCTATCACCTCTAGGCTTGCCCATATCCTTTTCCCATTTTAAACCTAAATAAAATAAGACTGAAAGAAGCAATGTAGCCATTGCATAAACTTCAGCTTCAACAGCATTAAACCAGAAACTATCAGAAAAACACAAAGCAAGTGAACCGCAGGCAGCACTTCCAAAAAAACAAAAAAGTTCATTATAGTTATTAGGGTCTTTAAAAACATAGATCTTTTCAAATAGAATTGTAATTGTTAAAAACAAAAATAAAATTGTAAATGCACTAGAAAAAACCGACATTAGGTTAACCATGAGTGCAATTTTTTCTGCACTTGCAGCAAACAATGAAAAAAATGCTCCTAACATTTGGTATAAAGGAGCTCCAGGGGGATGACCTATTTGTAATTTGGCTGAAGTAGAGATATATTCTCCAGCATCCCAATAGCTAGCAGTTGGTTCAACCGTTAAACAATATGTAATTAGTGCAATTAAAAATACTCCTAAGCCGAAGGTTTTTTTGCAAAGGATAAATCTTTCGCTTTCCATTTATTACTTCTTCTTCAGCGAAAATACATATTAATAAAATATAGTTTAACCATTTTATTTAAATAAAAAATTTAAATCAATTTCAAAAACAAGAATTTTAAATTAAATTTGCTCACCTTAGTGGCCCATGGTGTAACTGGTAACACGTCTGATTTTGGTTCAGAAGAGTCTAGGTTCGAGCCCTAGTGGGCCAACAATAATTAATTTAAAAGATTATGGGAGTCGGTGGAATTGTTATAGCAACTGTTGCAGTTTGTTTAATAATAGCAATTATAATTGAAATAAAAGAACGTATTTAAGCCTAAATCCTACTTATATAGATTAGAGATGGAGTACTGTCTTTTGTCAATTTAATAAAAAAGGCTATATTCGCAGAGCAAAACGGAATTTACGAAAGGCGACCTAATGGTCCCCTTTTTTTTTAAATTGATTTTAAAAAAAATTCTAAGCAAAAAGCAATTGTTACAAAAAGAGATTTTAAAGTTATTTATATAACTGGGGAAAAACTTGTAATGAAAATTTAAATATTTGATTATGGAAAATTTGGCATTAATTGAATCCTTTTCTGATTTTAAGGATGAAAAGTTAATTGACAGAGTTACCTTGATGGTAATCCTGGAAGAGGTTTTTAGAAATACTTTGAAAAGAAAATATGGGTCGGATGATAATTTTGATATAATTATTAATCCTGATAAGGGAGATTTAGAAATATGGAGAAATAGAATTGTAGTTAATAATGGTGAAGTTGAAGATCCAAATCAAGAAATTGAACTTGATGAAGCAAGAAAGATTGAAGCTGACTTTGAAGTAGGCGAGGATGTTTCAGAAGAAGTTAAATTAGTTGACTTGGGACGAAGGACAATACAAACATTACGTCAAAACCTTGTTTCAAAAATTTTTGAACACGATAGCACTAATATCTTTAATCAATTTAAAGATAGGGTTGGAGAATTATATTCTGCAGAAGTTCATCATATAAGAATAAGGGAAGTGATTTTATTGGATGATGATGGAAATGAAATTATATTACCTAAAGATCGTCAAATTCCAAATGATTTTTTTAGAAAAGGTGATAGTGTTAGAGGGGTTATTGATTCAGTTGAACTGAGAGGGAACAAGCCTAGAATAATTTTATCAAGAACTTCTCCGGTTTTTTTAGAAAAATTATTTGAACAAGAAATTCCAGAAGTTTTTGATGGACTAATTACTATAAAGAAGGCTGTGAGAATTCCTGGAGAAAAAGCAAAAGTAGCTGTGGACTCATATGATGATAGGATTGATCCTGTTGGCGCATGTGTTGGAATGAAGGGCTCTAGAATACATGGAATTGTTAGAGAACTAGGAAATGAAAATATAGATGTAATAAATTATACAAATAATTTACAGTTGTATATAACAAGATCATTAAGTCCAGCTAAGGTTAATTCATTAAAAATTGATGAAGAGCTTAAAAGAGTTCAGGTGTTTTTGAATTCTGATGAAGTCTCTAAGGCAATTGGTAAAGGAGGTTTTAATATAAGATTAGCAGGAAAATTAACAGGATATGAGATTGATGTATATAGAGAAGGAATGGAAGAAGATGTTGAGCTAAAAGAGTTTGGAGATGAAATAGAGGAGTGGGTAATTGAAGAATTTAAAAAAGTTGGCTTAGATACTGCAAAAAGCATATTAGAATTAACTCCAGAAGATTTATTAAAACGAACTGACCTTGAAGAAGAGACAATAGATGATGTGATTAAAATTTTAAAAGAGGAATTCGAAGAATAACCATCTTAAAAAAGTGTTTTTACAAAACAACAATTAGAAAAATCTATGGCAGATCAACAAAGCATAAGGTTAAATAAAGCCCTAAGAGAACTTAATATCTCTTTAGATAGAGCTGTGGAGTATTTGTCTTCTCAAGGATTTGAAATTGAGGCTAGGCCAACAACAAAAATATCTAATGAAACATATAAAATTCTATTAGATGAATTTGAAACTGATAAATCAAAAAAAGATGCTTCTGCTGAAATTAGTGAGGAAAAAAAGAAAGAGAAAGAGCAAATTCGCTTAATTCAAGAAAAGAAAGAGAAAGAGAAAATAAGCAATCATCAAACTAATCAAGAAATCATAAAAGCTAGTAATATCTCAATTCAAAAACCCAAGCAAGTTGGAAAGATATCACTTGAAAAAGAATCTCAAGAATTAGAATTAAAAAGTAAAACTTCAGGTTTAGATAAAAATGTTTTAAGTAAAGAAGATTCCAAAGATAAAAGTTTAACACCTGATAAAAAGACCAATCTTGAAAAAGAAGAAGCCTCTATTAATATAGTTGATAAAAACAAAGACTTTTCTAAAAATGAAAGTGATAAAAATCAAAAAAAAGTATTAAGTGATAAAAACAACTCTAAAGATCAGAATTTAAAAGAAGATTTAAAAATAGAGACTAACTATAAAAAGTTAAGTGGTCCAAAAAAGACAGGTGAAACTATTAATTTGGATCAAGTAAATGAAAAAGAAAAGAATATTGAAGATGCTAGAAAGAAAAAGAGAAAAAGAATAAATAAAGAAAGTCCTAGCCAATTTTCAAAAAATCAAAATCTACCTACAAATAAAAAGGGGAAGAAAAACTTAAAGCAATCTGAGCCTAGTAAAATTGAGCCTTCAGATGAAGAGGTGCAAAAGCAAATTAGAGAAACTTTAGAAAAACTTCAAGGCAAGTCTTCCAAATCTAAAGCTGCAAAATATCGTAGGGATAAAAGATCTCAGCATCGTCAAAAATCTGAAGACGAACAAGCTGAGCAAGAAGCTCAGAGTAAAATAATTAAGGTCACTGAATTTATTACGGTTGGTGAAGTTGCAACCTTAATGGAGGTGAGTTCAACTGAAATAATTTCTGCTTGTATGACTTTAGGTATAATGGTTACAATGAACCAAAGATTAGATGCAGAAACGTTAAGTATTGTTGCTGATGAATTTGGTTACCAGGTTGAGTTTGTTAAAACTGATTTAGAAGAAAATATTGATCAGGATGATGGAGAAAATTATGAAAATTTAAACCCAAGAGCTCCAATTGTTACAGTTATGGGCCATGTTGATCATGGAAAAACTTCTTTGCTTGACTATATTCGTGAAGAAAATGTTATAGCTGGTGAATCAGGTGGAATTACTCAACATATAGGAGCTTATTCAGTTGAATTGAAAGACGGGCAAAAAATAACCTTTCTAGACACGCCTGGTCATGAGGCATTCACTGCAATGCGTGCTCGTGGTGCCCAAGTAACTGATATAGCTGTTATTGTAATTGCAGCAGATGATGATATTATGCCTCAAACAAAAGAGGCAATAAGCCATGCTCAGGCCGCATCTGTTCCTATTGTTTTTGCTATTAATAAAGTGGATAAAGAAACCTCGAACCCTGATAAAATAAAGGAATCTTTAGCAAATATGAATTTAATGGTTGAGGAATGGGGTGGAAAAGTTCAATCGCAAGATGTTTCAGCAATAAAAGGAACTGGTATTTCAGAATTACTTGAAAAAATTCTTTTAGAGGCAGAACTACTCGAACTTAAAGCAGATGATAATCGTAGAGCTAAGGGTACAGTAGTTGAAGCATTTTTGGACAAAGGGAGAGGTTATGTTTCAACGCTTCTTGTGCAAAATGGTACTTTAAAAGTTGGAGATTATTTGCTTGCAGGAAAGCAAAGTGGTAAGGTTAAAGCAATGTTTAATGAAAGAGGGAATCCACTTGAGTATGCTGCCCCTTCTACTCCTGTTTCAATTTTAGGACTAGATGGAGCTCCACAAGCAGGTGATAATTTTAATGTTATAAAGGATGAGCGAGAAGCAAAACAAATTGCAGCAAAAAGAACTCAACTACTAAGGGAACAAAACGTTAGAACTCAAAGACATATTACGTTAGATGAAATTGGACGTAGAATTGCCTTAGGTGAGTTCAAAGAATTAAATATTATACTTAAAGGAGACGTAGATGGATCTGTAGAGGCACTTACAGATTCATTACAAAAATTGTCAACTGAGGAAATACAAGTCAATATAGTTCATAAGGGAGTTGGCGCTATAACTGAATCGGATGTTTTGCTTGCATCTGCTTCTGATGCTATAGTAATAGGTTTTAATGTCCGTCCACTTGGAAATGCTAGAACTATTGCTGATAAGGAAGAAATTGACATCAGATCATATTCAATTATTTATGATGCAATCAATGACGTTAAGGATGCAATGGAGGGTATGTTGTCTCCTGAAATGAGAGAGGAAATAACAGGAAATGCTGATGTAAGAGAAACATTTAAGATTTCAAAAGTTGGAACTATTGCTGGATGTATGGTTACTTCAGGAAAAATTTTAAGAAATTCTGGTGTAAGAGTAATTAGAGAAGGGGTAGTTTTATATGTTGGAGAATTATTGTCACTCAAAAGATTTAAAGAAGATGTTAAGGAGGTTTCTAAAGGTTTTGATTGTGGAATTCAGATAAAAAATTATAACGATATTAAAACTGAAGATGTCTTAGAATTTTATAATGAAGTTGCTGTAAAAAAGAAATTATAAAATTGCCTTAGGTTCTATAAGGAAAGCCGCAGGATATATCTTTTTAATTTTTTTTAAAAGGCTTATAGACTTTATCTTATCTCTATAAGGCCCCATTTGAACTTTATAATTTGGAGTTTCAAAAGAAAGATTAATCTTTTCTTTAGGAAATTTATTAGTTATGTGTTTTTTTACATTTAAAGCTTTGTCATACGAGCCATAAAAAAGTTGAATATTGTAGTATTGATCCTCATAAACTTGATTGTTTGCATTGATTTTAAGAGATAAAAGTTTTGACATTAAGCTATCTTGCTCAATACTTAAAACTCCCTCCTGAGACCAAGAGGATTCAAAAAACATTAATAGCACAAAAAGTATTGTTATAGCTCTCATATAATTTTATAAATAACAAATGAACAAAAAAATGAATTTTGTTACAAGAAAAAAATAAAAAAGACATAGCTAATTTAGAATGAATATAAATTATATTTTTACAACAAAAAACCTTTTAGCATAAGGTTCAACTGTCTTATTTTTGCACAAGATTTAGAACAATATTTTGCAAAGAGCATATCATATATTTGTAACTAAAAAGATTAAATCAAACGTCTTTGTTATTTCATTAATATTCTTTGCTTCAATCTCAATATTAATTTCTCAATCAATATTAGCACAAGAAGCAGACCCAATGCTAGGGAAAAAACTTTTTAATGCAAATTGTGCTGCATGTCATAAAATAAATAAAAAATCAGTCGGTCCTGCACTTAAGGGTGTTTCTGCAAAATATGATAAAGAGTGGCTATATAGTTGGATAAAAAATAGTCCAGCTATGATTAAATCTGGAGATGAGCAAGCAATTGCAATTTGGGAAGAGTATAATAAAAGCCCAATGAATATATTCCCTCAGCTTAGTGATCAAGATATTGATAATATTATTGCTTACACTGAGTACAATCCACCAGCAGTTGTTTCGACGGCACAACAAACCACACCAGCAGGGAATAATTCATCAAGTATAAGTAATAACATTATCTTAACGGCCCTTGCTTTCGTATTTCTTCTTCTAATAATAATGTTAATATTAGTAAGAAGAACTTTAGTTAGAATCGCGGTAGCAAGTGGAGTCGAGTTAATTCCAGAAAAAAAAGTAACAAAAACACCAATTTGGAAGGCTTTTGTAAACAATCAATTTTTGGTTTTTTTGAGCGCTATATTTCTTTTGCTTAGCAGTGCGTATTATGTTTATGGATATTTAATGCAGCTAGGAATTGACCAAGGATATATGCCAATTCAGCCAATTCATTTCTCTCATAAAATTCATTCAGGAGCAAATCAAATTGATTGTAAATATTGTCACTCTTCTGCTCGAGTTTCTAAACATTCAGGAATTCCTTCATTGAATATTTGCATGAACTGTCATCAAAATATTTCTGAATATAATGGAGAAGAAGATATTGCAAGTGGATACACTAAAGAATTTTACACAAATGAAATAAAAAAATTATATAATGCAGTTGGATGGGATGAAGAAAATCAGGTTTATACAGGTGAAACTCAGCCGGTTAAATGGGTTAGAATTCATAACTTGCCAGATTTTGTTTATTTTAATCATGCCCAACATGTTGAAGTTGGTAAAATTCAATGTCAAAAATGTCATGGGCCTGTAGAAGAAATGGAAGTTATGTATCAATATTCGCCTTTAACTATGGGATGGTGTATCAATTGTCATAAGGAGTCTAATATCAAAGTTGAAAACAATGAGTATTATGCAAAAATTCATAAAGAATTATCAAAAAAATATGGGGTTGAAAAACTTACTGTAGCTCAAATGGGAGGTTTAGAATGTGGAAAATGTCATTATTAATAAAATAAAAAAGTAATCTATAGTTTATGTCATCAAATAAAATTTATTGGAAAAATAACGATCAATTAGACCCAAGTAATCCAATGATTCAAAAACTTGAGCAAAATGAATTCTCAGAGAAACTTCCTTTAGATTTCAATAATAATGATTTAAATATTAAAAATGATTCGACATCCAGAAGAGACTTTTTAAAATATGCTGGATTTTCAACTGCAGCTGCAGCTCTTGCTGGTTGTGAAGGCCCTGTAATTAAATCTGTTCCATATGTCGTTCAACCTGAACAAATTCGTCCTGGAATTGCTAATTATTATGCTACAGCAATTGCTGATGGATATGATTTTGCTTCTGTATTGGTTAAAACCAGAGAGGGACGACCAATTAAAATTAAAAATAATCCTGATGCTCGGGTTTTAGGTTCTCCAAATGGTAGGGTTCAGGCATCAGTTCTTTCACTTTATGATAGTATGCGATTGCAAGGGCCTAAATTAAATCAATCCAAAATTAGTTGGACCGAATTTATGGAAGGAATTAAAGACAAAATAAACAAACTTTTAGATGAAAATAAATCCTTAGTAATATTAACTCAAACCTTTGCAAGTCCAACAACTCAAGAACTTATAGACAAACTCAAAGATAAATATTCAAACATTAAACATGTTATTTATGATACTATTTCAGAATCCTCATCATTAGATGCTTTTGAAAACGCATATGGGTTTAGAGCATTAGCGGATTATGATTTTTCTAAAGCTGAAACAATTATTTCATTGGATGCAGATATTTTAGGAGATTGGCAAGGAGGTGGTTATGATGTTGGGTATTCAAGCACACGAATTCCAAAAAAGGATAATGGAGAGAAGTTTAAGATGTCATATCATATGCAATTTGAAGCCAACATGACTTTATCTGGAGCAAATGCAGATAAAAGAATACCTGCTTCTCCAGCTGTTGTAAAAAAAATATTAGCATTTATATATGCAGAATTGACCAATTACTCAATAGATGTTGAATTAGAACCTAAAATACATCAAGCAGCTTCTTTAGCAATTAAAATGATTAGGTCATCAAAAAGCAAAGCCGTAATTGTTTCTGGAATTCAAGATGTTTCTGTGCAAGAATTGGTTCTTGCAATTAATTCTCTAATCAAAAGTGAAGCTTTTGATCCAAAAAACCCTAAACTAATACGTCAAGGAAACACAAAGGAATTGCTGGAGGTTATAGATAACCTTAAGCAAGATAAAATAGGAGGATTAATATCTGTAGGAGTAAACCCAGTTAATAATCTAGCTAATGGTTCAGGTTTAGCCGAGGCAATAAAAAAATTAGATTTTTCTGCAACTTTTTCAACTAAAATGAATGAAACGGCATCAGCATCTCAATATGTTGGTGCTTTAAATCATTATTTGGAATCATGGGGTGATTTTGAATTTAAATCTGGACATTTTTTAATTGCTCAACCAACAATTCGTCCTCTATTTGACACACTCCAATTTCAGGATATTTTAATTAATCTTTTAGATGAAGAATTAGATTACTATGATTATATAAAAAAATATTGGATTTCAAATATTTTAGCTGGGGCATCATTTAAAAAAGCTATTCATGATGGAGGCATTATTTTACCTTCATCAAAATCTTTTAATGAAATAAAACAATTGGACCTGAATGAAAAAGCATTTAAACTAGCAGGCTCAAAACATGAAGGGATGAATTTGATCCTTTATTCTAAAGCTGGAATGGGAGATGGACAACAAGCTAATAATCCATGGCTTCAAGAATTTCCAGATCCAATAACAAGGGTTTCTTGGGATAATTATTTAACTATATCAAAATCAGATGCTTCTAATCTAGGTCTCAAAAATATTAATGTTGCAAATGGTGCATTAAATGGAAATTATGCATTGATTTCTATTGGAAAAAATGAGCTTAAGGTTCCTGTTTTGATTCAACCTGGACAAGCTAAAGGCACTGTTGGGTTAGCATTTGGTTATGGCAAAAGATTAGGGTTAAAAGAAGAAATGCAGGTAGGTGTAAATGCATATGAATTATATTTTAATCAAGAAAATGTTCAACAAATTTCTATTAAGCCGTCAATTGAATTTCATGAATTTGCATGTATTCAATTACATAATACCCTTATGGGGAGAGGAGATATTGTAAAAGAAACCACACTTGAAATTTTTAATACTAAGGATAAAGAGTATTGGAATCCTGTACCTAAAGTTTCTAAAAATCATATAGAAACGGAAGTAACTTCTCCAGAAGTTGACATGTGGCAATCTTTTGATAGTTCAATTGGGCATCACTTTAATCTTTCGATTGATTTAAATTCATGTACAGGTTGTGGGGCTTGCGTAATAGCATGTCATGTTGAAAATAATGTTCCCGTTGTGGGAAAAGAAGAAATTAGAAAATCTAGAGATATGCATTGGCTTAGAATTGATAGATATTATTCATCTGAAGAATCATTTGAAGCTGACGGAAAAATTAAGAATGATATTTCCGGTTTGGGAGAATCGTTAACTACTCTTAGTCAAATGGAAAGAGCATCAGAAAATCCTCAAGTTGTTTTTCAACCTGTAATGTGTCAACATTGTAATCATGCTCCTTGCGAAACAGTTTGTCCAGTAGCTGCTACTTCACATGGAAGACAAGGACAAAATCATATGGCATATAATCGATGTGTTGGGACTAGATATTGTGCAAATAATTGCCCTTATAAGGTTAGAAGATTTAATTGGTTTCTTTATAGTAATAATGATGAGTTTGATTATCATATGAATGATGATTTAGGACGCATGGTATTGAATCCTGATGTAGTTGTAAGATCTAGAGGTGTTATGGAAAAATGTTCATTTTGTATACAGATGACTCAAAAAACCATTTTAGATGCAAAACTAGAGGGTCGTGAAGTTAGTGAAAGTGAATGGAGTTGTGCCTGCTCAGATGCATGTGCTACCGGCGCAATGGTATTTGGGGATGTTAATGATAAAAACAGTAAGGTTTCCAAATTAAAAGAAAACAATAGAATGTATCATTTGTTAGAAAGTGTTGGTACAAAACCCAATGTAATGTATCAATTAAAAATTAGAAATAAGGATTAATAAAAGTATTATTTATGTCATCTCATTATGAAGCCCCTATAAGAAAACCGCTTGTAACAGGCAATAAATCATATCATGATGTTTCTGTTGATATTGCTGCACCAGTCGAAGGAAAGGCAAATAAACAATGGTGGATTGTTTTTAGTATAGCTTTATTTGCTTTTTTATGGGGAGTAGGATGTATAATTTATACTATTTCTACAGGAATAGGTGTTTGGGGTTTAAATAAAACTGTTGGATGGGCATGGGATATAACGAATTTTGTTTGGTGGGTTGGAATAGGCCATGCAGGAACTCTAATTTCAGCTGTTTTACTTTTGTTTAGACAAAGATGGAGAATGGCAATTAATAGATCTGCAGAAGCCATGACAATTTTTTCAGTTATTCAAGCAGGTCTTTTCCCTATAATTCATATGGGCAGACCATGGCTTGGATATTGGGTACTACCTTTTCCAAATCAATATGGATCAATGTGGGTAAATTTCAATTCTCCCTTATTATGGGATGTTTTTGCAATTTCAACTTATCTATCCGTTTCTCTTGTTTTTTGGTGGACTGGATTATTACCAGATTTTGCAATGATTAGAGATAGAGCAGTTAAACCTTTTCAGAAGAAAATTTATTCACTTTTAAGTTTTGGTTGGACAGGTCGAGCAAAAGATTGGCAGAGATTTGAAGAAGTTTCTTTAGTTCTTGCCGGACTTGCAACACCTCTTGTCTTATCAGTTCATACTATTGTTTCATTTGACTTTGCAACCTCTGTGATTCCAGGATGGCATACCACCATATTTCCTCCATATTTCGTTGCTGGAGCAATTTTTTCTGGTTTTGCAATGGTTCAAACCCTTTTGATTATTACACGTAAGGTTTGTCATTTGGAGAACTACATTACAGTTCAACATATTGAACTTATGAATATTGTAATTATGATAACAGGATCTATAGTTGGAGTTGCATATATTACAGAATTATTTATAGCGTGGTATTCTGGAGTAGAATATGAGCAATATGCTTTTTTAAATCGAGCAACTGGTCCATATTGGTGGGCATATTGGTCTATGATGACTTGTAATGTTTTTTCACCTCAGTTTATGTGGATAAAAAAATTAAGAACTAGTATAATATTTTCATTTATTATCTCAATTGTTGTTAATACTGGCATGTGGTTTGAAAGGTTTGTTATAATTGTAACTTCTCTTCATAGAGATTATCTTCCATCTTCATGGACCATGTTTTCACCTACTTTTGTAGATAGTGGAGTTTTTATCGGAACAATAGGTTTTTTCTTTGTTTTATTTCTGCTTTATGCTCGTACTTTTCCTGTTATTGCTCAAGCTGAAGTTAAAACAATCTTGAAAACTTCTGGAGAAAATTATAAAAAATTAAGAGACAAATCATGAGCGATAAAGTAATTCACGCATTATATGATGATGATGATGTTTTGATTAAAGCAGTAAGGGATATTCGTGCTAATAAACATCATATAGAAGAGGTTTATACTCCCTTTCCAGTTCATGGTCTTGATAAAGAGTTAGGGCTAAAAGAAACAAAGATTGCCATAACTTCATTTATATATGGATGTATCGGATTTTTAATTTCGATTTTAATGATGAATTATATGATGATAGAAGATTGGCCCCAAAATATTGGAGGAAAACCAAGTTTTTCATATATAGAAAATATGCCAGCGTTTGTCCCTGTTATGTTTGAGATGACAGTTTTTTTTGCCGCTCACTTGATGGTCATTACCTTTTACATGCGAAGTAAATTGTGGCCTTTTAAAGAAGCAGAAAATCCCAATCCATTAACTACAGATGACAAATTCTTGATGGAAGTTTTAGTTGGAAAAAACGAAAAGCAATTAATCAAGTTAATTAAGACTACAGGAGCTATTGATATCAAAGTAATTGAAAAAAATGAATAGAATTAATAACATATTAATTATAACTTTAATTAGCCTTATAATCCTTGTTCAATCTTGTTCAAGCCCTTCTAAGCCAAATTATCAATTCTTTCCCAACATGTATGAGTCTGTAGGTTATGAAACTTACTCGGAAAGTGATGCATTTGTTAATGGAATTGAAGCTCAGCTTCCTGTTGAAAATACAATTGCTAGGGGCTGGAGTCCATATGAATTTCCAAATACTGAAGAGGGCTATCAAATGGCTAAAAGTAATTTAACCTCCCCTTTTGAAATTAATGAAACGAATTTGTCAAAAGGCAAAGAACTTTACGGAATTTACTGTGCAGTATGTCATGGATCAAAAGGAGATGGCCAAGGAATATTAATGACAAGAGAGAAGTTTTTAGGAATACCAAGTTATAAAGATAGAGATATAACTCCTGGAAGCATTTATCATGTTTTAATGCATGGCAGAAATGCAATGGGATCTCACGCTGGGCAAATTGATGAAAAAGAAAGATGGCAAATTACACAACATGTAATAAACTTAAGATTGGAGTTGACAAAAAAATAAAACTAACATGTATATATTTTCAAACAAGATTAGGAATTTTTCAATGCTTTTAATGCTCTTAGGAGTTTTAGGATTAACCTATAGTTTTTTAAATATCCCATCTACTATTGAAGAAGCTCAACTAATGGTCGCTGATTCTAATCATGGTGGTAATCATGGTGGTAATCATGGTAATGAAAACAAAGATTTAAGTCATGATTCGGATGGTCATGAGATTGATCATGGAGAACATTTATTACATAAACTTCAAAATAAACCATGGGCAGCCTTGTATGTAGCAGCCTTATTTTTCATGCTAATATCTCTAGGGGTTTTAGCTTTTTATGCCATACAAAGAGCTTCTCAAGCAGGATGGCCCATCGTTTTATATAGGGTCATGGAAGGAATTACAGGATATTTGCTGCCTGGAACATTAATAGTATTAACTATTTTAATTTTTTCAAGCTTACATTTTAATCATCTTTTTATTTGGATGGATCCAGAAGTTGTTCAAAATGATCAATTAATTAAAAATAAGTCCGGTTATTTAAATTCAACTTCCTTTTTCATAAGAGCAGGCATTTATATTCTTGGATGGAACACTTATCAATATTTTTCTAGAAAACTATCACTTCTTCAAGATAAAGCCAATAACATAAAAAATCACATATTAAACTTTAGAATATCTGCAGGGTTTCTTGTTTTTTATATTGTTACTGAGTCAATGATGTCTTGGGATTGGATAATGTCAATTGATCCTCATTGGTTTAGTACTTTATTTGGCTGGTATGTTTTTGCAAGTATGTTCGTAACGGGAATTACTGTGATTGCTTTAATTGCTATTTATTTAAAACATGAAGGATATTTGGATTTTGTAAATGAAAATCATATACATAATTTAGGATTGTTTATGTTTGGAGTTTCAGTATTCTGGACTTATTTATGGTTTTCTCAATTTATGTTGATTTGGTATTCAAATATTCCGGAAGAAGTAACTTATTTTATTACCAGAATAGAAGATTATACTATCCCATTTTGGAGCATGTTGATAATGAACTTTATTTTTCCTCTATTAATTTTAATGAGCAGAGATTATAAGAGAGTAAATTATATAATTGTGATGACTGGTATTGTAATTGTTTTAGGACATTATATAGATGTCTTTAATATGATAATGCCTTCAGCTGTAGGAGACCAATGGTCTATTGGAGTACCTGAGATCAGTGGATTTATATTTTTTCTAGGACTGTTTATTTTGGTTGTTTTTAAATCTATATCAAAAGTCCCATTATTAGCATCTGGAGATCCATTTTTAAAGGAAAGTAAAAAGTTTCATTATTAATAATTATCAAGTAAAAGAAAATATATGACTTTATTATTATCA
>TARA_B100000686_G_scaffold355383_1_pt1 | contig 32410 bp, 40 predicted proteins | sample TARA_B100000686 | Tara Oceans TARA_B100000686 (sample SAMEA2622733) | marine metagenome | biome: marine biome (ENVO:00000447); feature: marine epipelagic mixed layer (ENVO:xxxxxxxxx); material: "saline water (ENVO:00002010), including plankton (ENVO:xxxxxxxx)" | depth 150 m | reverse complement strand
TGATTAATTTTTAATCGCAGCACCTCGAAAACTCCCCGAACTATTGATAGATAAACGTGTAATTCAAGCCAATTTAACTTTTTAAATCATTCCCATAAAATAGAGCTAAAAAGGCCTGATTTAACAGGCCTTTACTCTAAAAAATACTAAACAATCATTTATTCAAAACTATGTCTGTATATTTTTAGCTATTTAAAATTACATAACATAAAACAGAAGTACCAAAAATTACAATACAGGCCTCTTACAGAAGCGTTCCACCACTTGCTTCAATGCGCTGACCAGTAATCCAAGCACTTTTCTCAGTCAAAAGCATTGCAATTGCTTTGCCTATATCATCTGCTTCGCCAACACGGCCCTTAGCAGTTGTAGCACTTATCATTTGATTTATTTGAGGATTATCACGAACAGCGCCACCATTAAAATCAGTTGCAATAGCACCTGGCGCAAGAGTATTGACACTGATTTGGCGATCACCAAGTTCTCTTGCCAAGTAGCGAGTCATCACTTCAATACCACCTTTCATCATGGCATATGCTGAATAGCCTGGTAATGAGAAACGAGCTAAACCAGATGAAATATTAAGAATATGCCCACCATTGTTCATTAAAGGTAAGAGCTTTTGCGTTAGAAAATAAGGCGCTCGCAAATGAATTTGATATAAATCTTCAAACTGGTCTGGAGTTGTTTCTTCAAAATTTTCATGCAGCCCTGTACCTGCATTATTAACAATAAAATCTAGTCCAGCCATATTAAAGCTTTTAATTGTTTGTACTACTTCCGACGCAAAGTTTTCAAATTGAGCGATATCTCGTACATCTAGTTGAATTGCTTTTGCTTTTAAACCTAAAAACTTAATTTCAGCCACAACCTCTTCTGCTGCTTCTTTGTTTGAATGATACGTTATAATAATATTTGTTTTTTGCTTAGCGAGCTCCAAAGCTGCACTGCGACCTAAACCTCTACTTCCACCAGTAATTAATGCTACAGTCATTTCTCTCTCCTTTATTAGATCCATAATTGCTGTCTCACATTTTTAGTGTACGAGTTCAGATAAGCTTGATAAACATGCACAATCTGTTAATACTGTTCATATAAAATGAACAACTGAGAAACTAATATGGATAAATTAGAAGTTATTAAACGCTTTATACTTGTAAGTGATACGGGTAGCTTTACGAAAGCTGCTGATCTTATAGGCGTGCCAAAATCAGCTATTTCCGCAAGTATAAGCCAGCTCGAAAAACATCTAAATGTACGCCTACTGCATAGAAGCACCCGTAAACTGACCTTGACAGAAACAGGTGAACGGTACCTAGATTCATGTAAACAATTGATATTTGACTTTGATAGGCTTGAACATCAAATACAAAGTGAAACTCAAACCATAAGTGGCGTTATTCGCGTTGATATGCCAAGCAGATTTATGTCAACAATTGTTTTACCTCGTTTAAACGAGTGGTATGAGCGCTATCCAGAAACACAGGTGGAGCTATCTGCTACAGACTTTAGAATTAACCCTATTGAAGAAAGTGTTGATTTTATTATTAGAGTTGGTGAATTAAGTTCAAGTGACTTAATTGCTCGTCCACTGGGGGCCGTACAAATGGTTAACTGTGTTAGCAAGCACTACATCCAGACCTATGGAACCCCAACAAGTCTAGAATCACTTTCAAATCATATGATGATTCACTATGCAGTTGGTAGCAAAGCTATACAATGCGAATTTGAGTATGTAGAGAAGAAGACGGTCAAGGTTGTGCAAATGAACTATAAACTGACTGTGAATAGCACAGATGCTTACTTACACGGGTGTCTTAATGGTATGGGTATAGTGCAAATTCCAAAACAAGGTGTGAGAGACTATTTGCTCAAGGGTGATTTAGTTGAAATATTGCCTGAATACACATGTGCAGCCATGCCTGTTTCTATACTTTATGCGTCAAGGAAACATATGCCGCAGCGAGTGCTCTATTTTATGGACTGGATATGTGAAAATTTTAAGGCTAGCCTCAGCCAAGACTAGCCCTTACACGAATAAGGTTTACGCAGCTAAAACCTTGACTTCAGCTACTGCACTTACAATACCTTCATCGGTCACCGCCATTTCATCAATAAGCTTATCTAAAATAGATTTTACCTTAGGGGGAACGACCTTATTATCTTCATTACAAATAAAAAGGTAGCTCTCAAGTGCAATACCAAACTCGCTAACAGTGACAAGTAACTCTATTTCCCTTAATTCTGTTTCACTTAAAACAGACTTAGAGTTAAACAGTAGCGAGACAAATAAATTTTCGACCTTTTGAAAATATTGAATATCCATAATTATTTTCTTCTCTGTTAAGCCCGAAGAAAGCCATTCGGCTGATTAAGTCTAAGAACAGAACCTAAGTAATACAACATCTGAAGCTCTGTTTTATTTCAATGTACTTCATAGGAACAGGTGAACATGTTTATAATTTTAGTTCAAAATTAATGCTTCTGTAACAAGCTATATTCGATCGCACAACATATGCCATTTCAATATTACTCTTTGTTTCACTTCTACTATGACAAACATTCATGCCTAAGAAAAGTATTAGCGATATTTTATTTAGGCTAAAGCAGTAAGATCAGACGGATTGAGTTGTGATAATGATTGAATTTCAGCTTAGTGGTGAATATATTGCTTCCATTTTAAGAGTGATTCATGAGCAGTGATACGCTTATCCTCCCTATGGATAGAGCGAATTTCACAAGCCATGACACGTATATAAAGCGCGGTAATACGCATTTTTCGGGCAAGCGATAGCATTTGAACACGAGAGATGTCACCCTCTTCTTCTATAACATCATCGTTAATTGCAACAAACGATTTTGCAATATCATTTTGACCTTCAGAAACTTGTAGAGCCCCATGCTGTAATAAAATTAATGCTGCACTCTTTTTGTTATTAAAATAAGACTCTTGGAATACTGTAGATATATCGAGTAGCTTTTTATCTTCGAACGCTGTTAACATTCGGGTTAAAATAGAGGTATGACGGGCATCGGGCTTATCAAGTAAGATAACTAAGGCTTGCGCCCCTCTCTCTATAGCATAAAGAGCCTTGTGAACACCTGAACTATGCAAAATATGTTCGTGGTTCTCAGTTTCAAAGATAATATCAGTCAGCTCGATGCTATGCTCTGCTGCATACTCTTTCAGAAAACTTGCCAGTTTTTGCTGGAACTGGACATTATCGAATGCAGCGGAAGCTGCTCGGCCTACATAGCCAACAGCTTTTAGTCGTTGCTTCTGTCCAAATTGGATATCCATACAATTGCCTAGCAGTTTGATCAATGAATTTAGACCAATGCATAAAGTGTATTAGTCCAGTTCTTATGAAAAATAGACATGGTCATTGTGAATATTTTAGCCTATGTTTGCTAACTACGTTTAGCAAAGTGCTTATTTACTCATTTGATTTGAAGTCATATGAAGAGGTTTTCATGACTGAGTGCCAAAAATAGCTTTAGGGTTAACGCAACCGGCCGCCTTTGCTTGAGCAATATCCTCTAGATGTTGGGTCGTAGGGGTGCTGTTTAAAGATGGATTTGTTGCGGATTGAGATACAAGGGAAAGACCTCGCGCTTCTCCACATATTTTATGGAACAGGGCAACTTTGTTGTCTGCATTTGAATAGCTTTGAATCGGATTCATAGCTGGAACGGTATCTGCAAGATTGCAGCTGGAGCAAATTTTCATAGTGAGTGTCCTTAATATAATAATACTCTGTGCGAAGTTGATGAGCCTTATTATATTTAGCCACTATTACAACATCAAGCAGTGTCGTTTATGTTGATTGCAAAACAATCAAAGGAACCTAAAGATTCCTTGCAATTGCTGATTAAGTATCATTAATAATTTTGGTTTGTCACATCTTCCGCTGCGTCTTCAGTAGCATTAGACATGTCATTCATTGACTCATCCATTGTTTCACCTGCTTGCTCGAAACTGTTGTCATTTTGACAACCAGCTGCGAATGCACCAGCTAAAATTAAGCCTGCCATTGTTAAAATACGCTTATTCATATTTATTACCTCTTAAAAAATCCTGTTTCGACTCGTTCTGTTTAAACTAAGTATCGCTTTGGGAAATACTCCCAAAGCCTACTTCTTTAAATCTTTTAGTAATTAGATTGCATTGCAAATCCATCTTGTAGTTCCTGATGTGAAACTGATCCATCTTGGTTGGCATCAATTTTTTTGAAGTCTTTTCCTGAATTAATTTGACCAAATTCGTCTTCAGAAAGTGAACCACTCTTATCTTGGTCTACCTGAGTGAACGCATTATCAATTTGTTGTTGACGCTGTTGCTGCATTTGTTGATGCTGCATAGTACCAGTTTGTGGATTCATATCTTGCACTTGTTGTGCAGAACCTGCTTGCCCCATGTTACCATTTGTTGATTGAGCACCTGACATATCTTGGGCTGCAAATGCAGTTGTCGTTAATCCGCCTAATGCTAATACTGCTACAGTCATCATATTTTTTGCTTTCATAAATATTCTCCAAAAATTTTATAAACAAATGCAATTAAATATTTAAATTAATGCATGCTTTTACGACAAACATCTTTTTCAAATAGTTCAAATTAATTTAAAAAAATTTAAAAAAGTTTTTTTCGCTGTCGAGATCAATATTCACAACAAACATTGAAACACAACGTGAAAAAAATGAATTATTTTATCTATTTATTTTTTAAAATTAAGGGAACTATTTATCCTAAATTGGACTTAATCATCTTTTCTGTATTATGCTTATTTTATAAGCATAATATCTTCACCCATTGACACCACATTCATGCAAACCTGTGCTAACGACGTAGTACAATTTGTCACATATCTATCCAAAGACATTTCCAGTACGCCTTACATACCATACACACAGCTACTTACTGTTACCTTTTTTCACAGACAGAGAGAAGAAAGAAGAGTAAATTAACCTTCAGTTTCAAGAACTTAACTATTAAGACCTTGTCAAACGTATCACCTTGGAACATGAAACTGTGTGACATGAAGGATCTATCACACTCGAAGCCTTAGCTTCAGCATGAGCATGGATGCTTTTTTTTATTCATTTCCAGTTTGTCTAAGACTGTCGGATAAGAATAAACAGGCGTTGCCGAGCCTGTCTCTATCCGACAGTCAGACATTTTTATTAAAAAAATGTATACTCTTGGCTGCAATAAAATGAAATAAGCGGGAGCAAGCATATGAAAAAAATTCTTCACACAATGATTCGTGTTAATAACCTTCAAGAATCCATCGACTTTTATACAAAAGCACTTGGTATGAATCTAATAAACAAATTTGATAACACTGAATATAAGTACACCCTTGCGTTTTTAGGCTATGGCGATAGCGCAGATACAACTATAGAGCTAACATATAACTGGGATACAGACTCATATGACCATGGGAATGCTTTCGGACATATTGCTATAGGAACAGACGATATTAACGCTGCTGCAGAGCAAATCAAAACTCATGGGGGCACAATTACACGTGAACCAGGCCCAGTTAAAGGTGGCTCTACTGTGATTGCTTTTGCCAAAGATCCTAGCGGTTACTCGATTGAACTTATCGAATCAGATAAATCAGGTGCAGAGTTTTAATAACTGGCCTTACTTTCGCAAACCGTTGATCTCATCATTGTTAACTTAAGTTTTGAAAAGACATCTAATTTAAATAACACTGGAGGTGTTCAATGGTTGATGCGAAATTCCCAAGTGCCGGCTCTATTAAAAATCATTTCGAGCAAGACCCATCTTTTGCTTCAAAGAATGAAATCACTGGAAATGACACAACTAAGTATTATGTTGAAAATGGTATAGCAAGTAAAATAGCAAATGCTTTTTCGAATAAAACTTTTGCACCGATTGCTATTAAAGCCAAGGTAGACCAAGTGATGACAAGTGCTCTTGGGAGGTCACCATATTTAGAAGGTGAACTTATCGAAAGTATCTCAGCTTCACTTGCGAGACTTGCTAATGTAGAACCACAGAATATAGATATGCGTGCAGCTTAACGGATAACTAAACAATAGTTTTACCACTCGTAAGCCCTGACCTCATATCAAATATGACCTGTCCTGTATAAGTGGAAGCAAGACGAGCAAGAGAGTTTGTAAGAGCAGCGATTTGAACCCTATCAATTCGCTGGCTCTGTGGGATTTTATTAATGTCATGAAGCACTCTTGATGAAAAATCTCGAACATCATTGTGCCCTAGGTTATCCATCTGCCCTATACAGCTACCAATATAGATACAATTGTCAACACTTAGGTCAAATCCTTTTGAATGAAGCGTTGAATCATGAAGTAAATGTCGAGCGACATCACTTTGCCTTGGGAATGCCATTAGCCCCATAATACATCCTTGCTATTTTACTTAACAGTGAAAACATTAATGTAATTTAATATTTTTTTATCCTCTATGAAATAGAGGATAAAAAAAAGCTTATGAAAAATCATAAGCTTTAGTCTTTAAATCATTCCAATGTGACCAGTATTATTGCGCCAAGCCCATTAAAGTCTCGTGAGCATTTGCAAGAGCGGCTTTTTGGCTCTCTTCGCCAAGGTTTAGTCCTTCTGCATAAATGAACTCGAGATTTTTCAAACCGATAAAATTAAGGAAGCTTTTAACATAACCTGTTTGTGTGTCTAGGTCTGTACCTTGATATTGACCACCGCGAGTTGCGATAATGTAAACAGGCTTATCTTCGAGCAACCCTAAAGGACCTGTCTCTGTGTACTTAAACGTGACGCCAGCTCTTGCAATATGATCAAAGTAGGCTTTTGTATTTGAAGGAATACCAAAATTATACATCGGTAATGTAAGCACAATTGCATCTGCCTCACGGATTTCGTTGATCAGTTCATCTGAAAATGCAACAACCGCTTTTTGCTCATCATTACGCTCTTCTGCAGGCGTCATAAACGCACCCATGCGTGCCGCATCAAGGTGTGGAATTGGCGAAGCTGTAAAATCACGCACCTTAACCTTTGTGTCTGGATTGTTTTTCTTAAGCTCTGAGATATAAGCATCTGCAAGTTGAGTGGATTTACCATTTTCTGCAAAGATACTGCTGTTAATTTGTAGTAGTTGCGCCATTATTGACACTCCTTATATTTCTAAAAAAACTGTTCTTAAGATTATTAAAGCATCTAACTTGATTCTCTAAAATCTCTTAAAATAGAGCTTATCATTCGTTATAACGCATTAATTTCATGTCAAAAACTACCATATATAAACGTCAACAAGACATAAAAGTAGTACTAAATACCCAAAAAACAATCACTTGAAACCAAAAATGAGATACCACATCTCTTTTTGTTCTATTAATAAGAACAAACCTATCGCTTTTAAGCAATACTAGCCCAGAGCCTTTTTATATAAACTATTTTTTAGAATGGATTATTCTTAGCAAAACCCTCCCAAATGCACTATTTAGGAGCGTCTTTCTGGATAAATAGGCACACACTCTCTCTTATTGTGCATTCAGTATTAAATTAACAACTTATACTTGGTCTATTAAGTACTCTTACTTACAAAAAGTGGCTTAAAGACCAAAAAGGCATAATAATGCCTCAACATATCACCCAGTTTTGTATTAAGCATAAAGCTGAAAAAATTGAACAACTTATTACTTTTAACCGAACCTTAACCACCGAAGTTATAGCCTGTTAAAGTAGTAAGTATAAAATTGTAGATTTAGTTTCGAGAGTCAGAAATGCAGAAGACCACTTTAGAGCAATGGCGTATGTTTAAAGCGGTTGTTGATGCTGGCGGTTTTAACCAGGCATCAATGGTTGTCCATAAAAGCCAATCAAGTGTTCACCATGCGGTGAGTAAATTAGAAGATGCTCTAGGGATCAAATTATTCGAAATAGCAGGCAGAAAAGCAATTCTTACTGAAGCCGGAAAGCTTATGCTTCGCCGTGGTGAGTATCTCCTTGCAGAGGTGGGCCGCATCGAGGCAGTAGCAGATTCTCTAAGTACAGGTATAGAGTCCGAGTTACGTATTGCCGTCTCTGGTGCGTTTCCACAACGGATTGTATTCCAAGCTTTAGATAGTGTTTCACAGCTCTACCCTCAGCTTCGTATTGATATTTTTGATACAGTCCTATCTGGAACAAATGAACTCATAAATGAAGGCAAAGCAGATATCGGTTTATCTCCATTTTTAATGTCAAATGGTCTTAATGAAGAAATCTGCCTCATTAATTTTGCAGCAGTTGCACATCCAGATCACCCGCTCCACCAACTTAACAGAACGCTGACTTATGAAGATTTGAAACTCTATCGTCAGATCATCGTACGTGATTCTGCAACACAAAATAAAGCAAGCATTGGTTGGCATGGTGCAGAACAGCGCTGGACAGTGAGCCATATGCGTGCATCTATTGATCTTATTCAACAAGGCTTCGGATACGCTTGGCTCCCACTACCATCGGTTCAGCCGCTGATTGATAAAGGCCTGCTTAAGCGCTTACCATTAAGAGAAGGCGCATCTCGAACACATAGCTTCTATCTTAATTTCCTAGATAAGGATCAAATCGGACCAGCAGCACGTGAATTTATAGGTGCAATTCGATTATTAACTTTAGATATGCCTGTTTCACCAGACGTGCCTGCCGCACCTCAAGCACAGTCTTTTGAGCACTAAATTACTGATTAATTCGGGATAAGTCATAAATAAAAAAGGCCCTTGTTATATAAGGGCCTTTTTTATGGTGAGCTCTTAATTATAAAGAGCTTTGTCTCTTTGGTTGATAATCTGCTGTTTCATACTCATTGATAGCGCTTGAATGCCCTTCAAGTGAATGAGTTACTGCTTCTTTAGCATCAGCAACAAGCTTTTCTGCAGAATGTTGTATTTGGTTGAGTGACTCGTCTCTAACTGGTCCGATTGTCTCATCTTCGAAACGAGTTCGCGGCAGTAGCCCACCAATCGCGGCACCAACTGCAGCACCTATACAAGCAGTTAAGACTGGCTTGTCTTGAGCAAACTGCTGAACACTACGACTTACCTCTTGGGTTTTGTTGACTACTGCAGTTTGAGCTTGATGAGCAGTATGCTTGATACTTGATTGTGCTTCTGTCAGTTTTTCAGAACCTGCTCTTCCAGCAGCTTGCGCCTTCGATGTTAGGTTGTTATAACCTTGAGGATTTCTGCGTCTTGATCTCATTTGCAACCCTGCAGCGATTAGAGATGCAATACCAACACTTGCAAGTGTTACTGGTACAGGATTTTCTTTGACAAATTGTTTTGTAGAAGAATAGGCTTGCTCACTTTTTTGCACAACGTAGTCAACACCTGCATCAAGCACTTCATCCGCCTTCAAAGAATCAGTTGCCTCAGAAATCGTTTTAGCGATCTCATGTTTATGATGCGTAATTTCAGCACGGATTTCTTCTGGATTACGTGTAGTTTCATTTGATTGCTTATTCATGATGATATCCTTTTAAAAAAAATTAAGCTTTTAACTAATCTGATTGTGACTTCAAAATACTCAAACCAATAATAAGACTAAGAATGCCGAGACCAGTCAGTGTGGCCCATGGGGGGACTGTTCCACTTAAACCATGAACTAATGCCGCACCAAGCGCTATAAGGGCTGAAAAAACGAATAAATATGAGATGATGATTAAATTCGTTTTCTTTTTAACTTCTTTAAGCTTTTCTCGACTTTCGGCCTTGACAAGTTCTATTTCCGAATCGGCAAGTTTCGAAGCGTGCATTACAATTTTTCGAAACCATGATTTAGAAGCATGATCATTGGCAGGCACTATCTCATCGGCTTGTAATTTGATGTTGTCATCAATCGGGTGCATAAATATTTACCTGTATGGCCTATGCCTTCGTAGCTGTATCAAGTTGTCGGTTAACAGATGTATCCAAAGCATTGACCAACGATTGTACTTGGGCATCTGAATGAGCTTCATTTAAGCTCTGTTGCGGTTGCTGCGCTGTTGATTTCGCAAATCGTGCTAAGCAAAGGCCAGCTAACATTGAACCTGCAACAAATAGTGTTGGATTCTTTCGTGCAAAACCAAGAACATCGTCGGCCATCGATTTTACAGATTTATTTTGTAAAAATTGCGCAAGCTGTGCCAATTTATCTGATGTTTTCTGCAGATATGGTGAGGCTTCGCCATGTTTAAGTTCTTTGAGAGAGACCGCTGCTTCTTGTACAGCTATCGCATAATCTTTCAAATAATGTACTGCTGTTACTTTTTTAGATTCGAGCATTTTTTCGCTCTGGTCTTTAACAGCATTCATACTTTCATCAAATGTATCAAACGCTTTTTCACTTAAAGACGTAATAGGTCCTGACTTTTCGAAATTTGAACTCGTCTGAGAATTTTGCGTACCACTCATGACTTGACACCTCCAAACTGTTGTAAATTATATTGAGGGTGATGAAGTCGAAATTAACTCCTACCCTATTCCAATAAACGTTGAGTCACACTCGCGATCTACCTGTAACAAACATATAAATTGCCGCAATAATACCGACGATGAAGCAAATATAAGCAATACTAGAAGCTGTGCCAGCGATACCAGAAAATCCTAATACACCCGCTACTATTGCAAAAATTAAAAAACCCATTGCCCAGCTAAACATAATGAACTCCTTATCTATTCGTTGAATGGAGCCGCCATAAGGGCGGCTAAGACCGAAAGCTATTAGGCCGCACGGATTTTCTTAAGTGTTCTCATGTGATCATGACTTTTCTTAAGTTCATCGTATTGGTTCATTAATACTGTTTTAAGCTCTGAGGAGATGTCTTGGTTTTTCACAACATCTTCCATTGAATGCAGACAACGATCTTCCGCTTCTTCAAGACGGGAAATAAAGCGAGCATCTGTGTCTGGAGTGATAGCAGCCATTAGTTCGCCAAAATAGCGGTTAGCTTTACCTGCTACTGTTTCAGATGGTTGAATGTCTTCTGGTTTTACGTTACGCGATGCGATTTCACTTTGAAGCTTAGTTACAACATTTGAGTGAAGCTGACGTAAGCCTACAAACTCAGAACGTAAATGCTGGTCTTCAACTTTTTCTTCAGCTTTTTTGTAAAACTCACAAGCATCGTTGTTAATATCAATTAGGTTTGACACTTCTTTAATTTCTGTTTCAATACGCTTATTCATAATATATTCCTTAAAAAAATCTATAAAAAATTAAATAACTCATCTAAAATTTAAGATGCATTACCAGCTTTAACAGTCAGTTTATTTTCAACATTAGCAATACCATCAATATTTTTTGCTGTTTCTTCAGCTAAACTTTTTACTGCTTCTGTTTCTACTTCACCGTTAAGGTAAGCTGTATCACCTTGAACTTCTGTATCGATATCCCAAGCACTTAGCTGATCATCTGCTGCAAAAGCCGCTTCGAGCTTAGTTTGTACCCATGCATCAGATACTTCGTTTGATGTTTCTTGAGCCGCAGCTTCTGCCTTATGCTCCATTTTATGAGTATCAGATTGAGCCCATAGAGCAGCTGGTGCAGTTAATAGAGCTGTAGAAATTGCAATCGCTTTAAGTGTTGTTGTCTTCATAATAATCTCCAAATTAATTTATTTAATTCAACATTAAAAATACTTCTCTATTAAAGCGTGTTATCTTTAATACACTTTTAATTTACCAATAAATTAGTGAAAATCACGTGACATTATTCATTTAATTTTAATATTTAAAATATTTTTTTAACAAACCATTAAAAATAGACTTTTTTGGCCAAAACAATAAAAACAGCATACCCCCCATAAATTTTGAACAAAAAAAAGGCTGGTAAAACCAGCCTTTTTTTTGTTCAAAATTTATTAGAATGAAAGATTCACACCAACAGATGCGAAGTTTAGGTCGGACTCATAGTCACCACCATTAGCAACTTCAGTCAGATCATTATCGATATCTATTTTGTATCGGTCGTAGGAGAAAACAACATCTAAATTTTCAGTCATTTCAAGCTCAGCGCCGACACCCCAGAAAAAGTCGTCTTGATCTGAATCACCATTAAAACCAGCTACATCATAGTTAGCATCCCACCAAAGCTGACCTGCCTTTGCATAAAGACCAAACGCAGGTGTGATTGGTAAACGGCCAACTGCTGCAAGACTGTAACCATCGACATCCATGTTCGCAAAGCTGTTACCGTAATCGCCAAAATCGTTGTAAGCAGCTTCAATACCTAAAAATGGAAGAATATTTGTACCTACTCTAAATTGATATGCATTATTATCGTCTTCAAAGTCACTGTCATTTACATCTAAATAACCATAGTTACCACCCACATAAGGATCAAAACTCATTGGTTCATATGCCATTGCAGTTGAAGCGCAAGCGAAAGTAAGTGCAGAAACTACTAATTTTGATTTAACACCGGCCATGTCGAATCTCCTTGTCATATTGTTTACAATTGTATTTCTCATATTCGTCACAGAGGTATTCATCTCTGATCATGGAACCAATATTAACAACCTAACCAGTCAATAGGCTGTGAACATTTTCCACATTTAAACCATTGAAATAAGTACACATTTTCTTCACACCCATTCACATTTCATTTCGCCTAATCCTTACTAATTGACCTTTAGACTCATCCGTTAGAATATATAAATACCCTTTTTTAGGTGACTGCTTAATTGCTCTTATTCGCCCTACTTCATCCTGCAAAAAATCTTCTTTATTTATTATATTTTTATCTTTAATTTCTAATCGCACAATTTTTTTAAATTTCAGAGCACCCACAAATAACTGCCCTTGCCAATTTGGAAATTCTTTACCTGTATAATATTCAAGACCACTCGGAGCTATAGACGGTGTCCATTGATATAAAGGCGCTTCAACTCCAGGTAATGACTCATCACCAATATTAAAACCTGTGACATATTCTTTTCCGTAGGTTTGTAAAGGCCAACCATAATTTATGCCTTTGCGAATAATATTGAGCTCATCTCCGCCTTGTGGGCCATGCTCATGCTCATAAAGTGTTTTATTTGCATACACAAGCCCTTGAGGGTTACGATGTCCATAGCTATAAATTAAGCTCGTATCGTTATTTACCTTTATATTACCCTCTGGCACTTCACCATTTAACTTAAGTCGAACAATGCTTCCCCAAGTATTTTCTGTATCTTGAGCCCAATTTCGCTGCCCATGATCCCCTAAACTTAAGTAAATATATTGATCATTAAGCGCAATCCTGCCACCAAAATGATGACTTGAACTTATAAAAGGGTTAGCTTGAAATAGCACTTGTAATTCATCAAGTGCATACTGCTTACTTTTATTCTTCTTAAGTTTTGCTGTGGCAAGTTGAGTTCCAGATTTTCCATCATGTGTAGCAGCATATGAAAAATATATAATTCTATTTTTTTTAAAGTCAGGATGTAGCGCTATATCTAACAAACCACCTTGACCCTGAGCGTATACTTCAGGCAATCCAGCAACAGTCTTTAATTCTTGATCTTCGATATCAATTAAATAAAGCTGCCCAGTTCGTTCAGTCACAAGTACGCGGTTCTCATCAATAAAAGCAAGCCCCCAAGGGTGCTCTAGCCCTGTGACAACACTTTCTAGCATAAGTGGATAATTATTCGTTTTTATATCAGTTGAGAGCGTTTTTAGCTGCACTAACGGCTTAAGAGGCTCTGCGTTTCCTTTACAACCAACAATTAATGAAGAAAAAATAATAGAAATAATAAATCGACGACAAAGCATAAAGCGCTCCTTGCTCTACTGCTTGAATAGTGAAGTAATAAGATTTTAAATGTAGTTTATTTCATAAAAGCGCTGCACATTTTGCGTTACCGCGCCCCATTGAGATTCTTTAACACGATTTTGATGAGATTGAAAAGAAGCTTCATCCTGAAACTCCTCATAGACATGATATTTATTAGGCTGAGTTTCGTCTTGAGTTACTTTAAAAACCAAACAACCAGGCTCTGCACGTGTCAAAGCCTTATGCTCTGTTAAAGCGGTTTGCACCGCTTCTAACTCTTGCTCAGGAATGAGAATGTACCCCTCAAGCTTAACCATTCTTTTGCCCCAAACACTCTTCCATACAAAAGTCTGCTGCCGCTTCTGCATGAAAAATCGCAGTATCAAATACAGGAAGTGTACAGTCTTCTTCTCTAATAAGAAGCCCAATCTCAGTACAGCCGAGTACAATTGAATCTGCACCTTTAGACTCTAGCTGCGCAATAATCTCTTGGTAAACTCGCTTCGATGAATCTTTTATAACACCACAGCAAAGCTCTTCAAAAATAATTTGGTGCACCATTTTACGCTCAGCTTCTTCAGGCACAACGACTTCAAGATGATAGTTTTTCAATCTGTCTGCGTAGAACGGCTGCTCCATTGTGAACTGTGTACCAAGAAGGCCTGCAGCCTTAAGACCAGATCGACGCATTTTTACTGCAAGACTATCGGCAATATGAAGTAGTGGTATATCAATATGGCTTTGCACTTGCTCTGCAATAATATGCATTGTATTAGTGCAAATAAGAACAGTGTCTGCTCCTGCATCTTGTAAACCTTTAGCTGCCTTCCCTAGAAGCTCTGAAGCACCGTCCCAATCGCCAGCTTTTTGCATATCGACCACCTGCTGGAAGTTGAAGCTATGCATAATAAGTGGTGCTGAATGAAGAGGACCTAGCGCATCACGGACTCGCTCATTGATGACTCTATAATAAGTTGCTGTGCTTTCCCAACTCATCCCACCAAGTAAACCAATCGTTTTCATAACCTTTCCTCTTCTATCAGATGAGTATTCGCAACCAACACCCATAAAAACAACAACTTAAATTTTTATATCCAATTAAGCTATTAAGCTTATCTGGTAATAGTAAGGTCTGGCCAGATCTTAGTCCAGTTTTTATTCTCTATTCGGCTTAAAAAGTCATTTAGCTTTGGCCTTTTCGGGTTTATGGTAGCTCTTGGACCATCAATAATGACATCAAACGGTGAAACAACTTCAACTTGGTGCAAATTACATATTCGAGCGCCTATCGCAGTTTCAACCTCAACCCAGTAGGCCATTGCATCCAGAGTGGATGAATATGGTTGATCACCATTTCTGAGGTGCATTCGTGCCTGGTTTTTCACTGACCATGGCGCACTGACTAAAGTATTAAGCCGTGCTTCAAGGGCTTTTTCATGCTCTTCACAAAGGTTATATGGATCAAAGTAAATTAAATCTATATCGCTTAACGCTGTTGGTTGTGTATAGCCATGAAGTTTATCCCATACAAGATTACGAACAAATCCTGCTGCCAAACACCATTGAGACAAATCAAGCTCTCGTGCTGCTCTTAATAATTCCATTCTATAGGGATCTTTTTTAATCCAAGAAATTATGAGTTCACTGTCATTAAATTTTTGCTGGTTCAGCATTTGAATCATATTCATCGAATCACCACACTTTCTTCAAATTAAAACTTATAGAAAAATCAAATAGCCAATTACTGACAAATACATTAATAAACCCTTAATTTATAGACTTAAAAACACATACCCATTACTCTAAACGAGAAACTATAAGTCACATTTCACCCCTTGACCAAACATTAAATTGAGTGCTAATTTCAAATCAGAAGGTTAAAAAATAATCTTCTTAAAACCTAAACGAAAGTCACAATATATTTATAAGAGCGGAAAAGAATTCCGCACAATAAAATTTAAAGTACAAGGAAGAGGTTATCGTTATGGGACAATATATTCAGCCACACAATTTACAACCACAACAACCACGAGTAGAAGAATCTATTCAAGCATTAATTACAGACTTGCAACATGCTAACGATGTTGTCAACAACAACCCGCTTGAAGCTTGTTATCTTTACTCAGATTTAATTAAAAAAACAACGTCTGCTGCTACAGACTGGAGAAACCAAACATTTAATGTTTTTCAAGATATTATTGACACCGCTAGCGATAACTTAATCCAAGCAAGCCTTGAAGCAATCGAGCCACAAGATATTCAAGATATGGTTCCTCTACTTCGAAGCCAAATTCATCGCTTAGATAATTTATTGAATCTTGGATTTTATCTGCACAAACATCAAATCAGTGTGATTATTAATGATCAAAATTACACGCCAAGATTATGTGCTTCAAAAGCAGCACATATTGCGCCAGATCACCCAAGAACACAGCAACTACTTCTTGCAGTTGCCAAATAGAACATACTTCAGCCTAAACTGTCATGGATGATGGAGTGGCTGAACCTATGACGAGATGAATACATGGATGTATTCATCTCCATTTGAAACCTTTAAAAAGTGAATTAATCCTATTCAACGATTTCAATTTGGTTATCTTTAATAAGAATTTGTTTATTTCTATAGAGATAACCTATACCTCTTTTAAAGGCACCTTTACTTAATTGAAAAACTTCCTTAATTTTTTCAGGATCAGTTTTATCATTGAAAGGTGCTACACCACCATTTGCTCTTAAATAACGCATGATTTTTTCAGCATCTTTAGGCATGGCTTCAGATTTTTTCTGTAATACAACATTAACCTTACCATCACCACGAATCGACTCAATATAGCCCGTTAAAGGTTGGCCAGATCTGAGTTGTTCAAATACTGCTTGGTTATGGATAAGCCCCCAAACACGCTTGTTCACAACAACTTTATAACCTAGCGGTGTCTTTGGGCCAACGATAAGATCGACTTTATCACCTTGCTGCATTGTATTAAGGGCTGTATCTGATAAGAAGCGATCTATCTTGGTAGAACCAATAAGACGCTGGTCATGCTTGTTTAAGAAGCAAAATACGAGATATGAGCGACCTGCAACAAGTGGCTTATGTTGTTGAGCAAATGGGATCAACAGCTCTTTATCAAGTCCAATATCAGCAAAAGCACCAATATCATTGACTTGTGTTACACGGAGAAAGCCACACTCGTTGGCAAGAATAAAAGGCTCATCAGTTGTGCCTATAAGCCGGTCTTCTGAATCTTTATGGATAAATACACTGACTTTATCCCCCTGCTTCATCTCTTCTTCGAGATATCGCTTAGGCAATAAAATTTCCCCAAGCTGCTCACCATCGAGGTAAGCACCATTGGGCGCAAAACGAAGAATTGGAAGTTGTGAAATGGAGCCGATAGCTGTCATGTGCAGTCACCTTAATTAAGAAAAGATGTGCAAAGCATATCATAATGCGACAAGCAATTGAAAAACTCATGTAGCTCTTAAAATTAATACCCTTTGGATTGCATATCCATTTGGAAAGATTGCTCAGTGCGAGAAATACCTGTTTTAAAATCGCCATTTGTGTAGAGATCAAACCAACGATAACCCGGATTGAGTGTATCTAAGGCAAAGTCATAACACCGAGGCTTAAATTGGATACAGGTTGAAGGCGGCGCATAACATTGAATCGCATGACCATTAACTTCGTGGACGGCATGAAACTCTTGGTGAATATGCCCCCAAACAAGAGTTTTAACATTTGGGTATTTATGAAGAATGGCCCAGAGCTCTTTCGCATTTTTCAAATTATGACCGTCCAGCCAGTGGGACCCACAAAGAATAGGATGATGATGCAAACAAACCATAACATGTTGGCCTGTTTTTTCACTCAAAGTTCTATCTAAGTAATCAAGTTGATCCTGCTTTAAAAGGCCGTAGACTTCATGCTGAACAGATGAGTCAAGCATGATAATAGTCCACTTATCCAGATCATATGCACAAGGACTTACTCTCTCACTGCATTCTTTAAGACACTCAGTCATGAGTTTGGAGTCGTCGTGATTGCCAGGCAACCAAAGAATAGGCGCCTTAAACTCGGCCTCAACAACTTTTTTATAATATTCATAAGCTCTTGTACTACAGTCTTGTGCAACATCACCTGTTGCCAAAACAAGGGCAATATCATGCTGAGCCTGCTCTGCTTTAGCAAGATCTACAACGGCATGAAAACTGGCTTCAGTATCAAGCCCAAGTAGCCTTTTTTTGGAGTCCACAAAAAGATGTGAATCTGAAATCTGTAAAATACGAATCGGATGTGGCAAACCGGATTCCCTTCAATTTTATTACTCTTCACGCAACGGTAGATCTATCGGAACTATGCCAAACTCTAAACAGTGATCTAACCACTCGCTTAATAGTCTGCTCGCCTGTAACCGCTCACTCGGCTGTAGCATACCATTTTCTGACTTTCTTATCGTACTTTTTCGAACATCCACTGATTGAACGCTCAAAACTTCAACGACCTTCATATCATGGTAGACCCTAATTTCCATTTCAGCCTCTTCTAAGTAGGCATTTTGGTCAAAAAGGCACAGTGAAAGAACAGAAGTGTGACGAGTTCGCTCTAAAACTTGAAAATGCAGCTGTGATCGATCGCCGTTAAGGAAGTACATCTCTATTTGACGTTCAACAGCATCATGAATAAATGGGAATACTTTAACAAGTTTTAGGAAGTTCATTTCACATGAAGACAGGAAGCCTGGAAAATCAATAAAGGCCTTCTTACAAGCGCCTGATGCCGTCAGTTCAGCGGTATCTATATACTGCTCTTGGTCTGAGTTAAACTTGTCTGTCAACACGTCACCTTTTCCCTAATTCAGAGAGCTTTGACATGCTGGCCACTCTGAACATCAACTACTTAGCAAGAAACTCTTGTGCGTTAGAAACATTTCTCACCTCCATACTCACAGCTTAGGCGAGAGATGAGTTAATTAACAAGTGTATGTAAGCATGATTCAATGATATCAGCAACTTACTACAAACCGATCCGTTTATTTGGTCAAGACTAAAGCTGTGTTTATATAGCCAGAACTTTCTGTACGGTCCATAGAGATCGTCTCTACATTAACACCATGCTGATTTTTTAATACAGAAACCCACCCCATGAGCTGATTAAATGGAATATTATCAACCCAAATTCGTAAACTATCGTCATTTCGAGGCTCAACTCGCTTCAAATTGATACCATTTTCGGCAGTGCTAGCATTCACAATTGCAAGCAAACTTTGATTTGAAGATGCTAATGCACCAACCGGTCTTTGCTGCAAACCTTTAAGCTCTTCTTGCAGTGCCATTTCGTCAAAGTAACGACTCTTCGCGCTTTTCTGAGCACTATGCAAGGGCTCCCATATAAAAAAGACAAAGAAAGCCAAGAGAATAAAAACTGAGGACCCTATGACAAGCCATTGCTCTCGATCACTCAAACGTTCATACCGCGCCCATTGTTGCGCAATCATTTCACGAAAATCCATGATTTATCCTACTTGTTTCTGACCATTGGGACTTTAGCTAACATCGATTCGTAGCCTTGCTTTAACACCATTACCATCTTTATTAGCACCATCGATCTTTACCTGTAAAGACTGAGCTTCGATCTTTTTCTGAATTTTTTCTAAATCTGGGTAGTCAGCAACCGTTAAATCAACCTTGAGGCTGCCTTGGCTTGCATCAAATGCCATACGCTGGATTACCAAACCTTTTGCTGATCGTAGGCTATCACCAGCCATTGATACTAAGTTAAGGAATTCTGCATTTTGTGCTGAGCCGCCCCCTTTAGCAAGTTCACTACTCAAGGCTCTTTTGAGACTACCTCTGATTCGCGTCACATGAGGGAATGCCTTTTTAAACAAGGCATTATTTTCAACCCTCGCCTCTTGATAGGCATTTTCATATGCAAAATAGCTGGATGCAGTAAAACCCATTTCAACACAGAGCAATGCAAGAACAAAACCCGCTGCTTTTTGCCATTGATATTTACTTTTGCGCTTGCGTTTAGCAACCTTAAAATCTTGTTGGAGTAACTGAAAACTTTGATGCTCAGAAACCTTACGAACAGCTTCTAAAGCCAGAATATATGTCACACTCTGTCTTACGAGCAGACGCTTAATCTGTAATGATGCAGGAGCAGGCACATCTGGCTCTTCAACAATAAGTGCCTCATAGTCACTCTGCATTTGCTCAACCATCTCTTTTAGATGATCTTCGCAGTCAGCACTTACATCCAAAGCATACTGATCATTTCGATCAATCAGCAGACTACAACGTAAACCTGATGCATCCGCCGGCAGGTTGGCGTGGAGGTCACCTACAACTTTAGATATCCAGACCTCTGCAAAATCAATAGGCGCGCAACTTGCCACCCAATGATCATGCCTCACGAAAACACGATCTCGATCAAAAATAGCAAAGCACTGCCCTTCTTGATATGGCAGCAATAGATGTTCAGGATAGACAACATCAGGCTTGATACCTTGTGTCTCTAATATATCGAGCCACTGAGTTAGCCTTGCTTTATCAATATATGCAACCCCAACATCATTACTCTTATTTAACCATTCTGTGGCAAAGAAGATATCAGAGATGTTTTGGTTAAGGTGCTCTTCTAAAATAAAGGGCACAAGTTTATCTTTTTGACGCTTTTGATTTTGCGGAATAGTTGTTCTTGTTAATACAACGTCTTCAGCTGGCACCAACACTACAATTCGTGACTGGTTTAATGTCACTCTATCATTTAAGAGGTGATCTATTTGACCTAAACGACCAGTGCTTGCAGGCCCTAATGGTAGACCATCCTGAAACAGCATCCACTCAATAGGATCATCCACAGTCGCTACACGACTTGAATGACGATCCGTCATGATTCGAATGACTAAAATTGGAGCCGACATGCTTCGTTTCTCTCTTCTTCAATAACTGCAAATTCTTTTATGACCATCAACAGAGTATCTTTTTTCTGATCACCTATAAAGAATAATAGTACGCCCAACCTAAATCTCGCTGGAATAGCTGAGGTGTTTCAATTTCTTCTGCATTTGTTGATGCTGGCACATATATAATGGTTGATTGCTGCGTTAGAGCATCCCCCAGTTTAATTTGAGTGCGAAGCTCAAAATATTGACTATCAACATTAAAATTCATCGCAGGCCTTTGGTTTTCAGACAATGTAGACATGTCTTCTTGTGTAAAACCCTCTTCTGGCCGCGTTGATACCAATTCAGCACCGGCACTCACATTTAACGCTCTCGCCACAGGCAAGGAAACACTATTAATGTTAATGCTCGCATCAAGTGGTAGCAAAGCAATATAAGGGGCCAGTTTAGCATAATCTTGCTTACTCACGCCTCTTAAAAGCAAAAGCTCTGATAAATGCATGATGGGCTTTTGAGATGTTTTATAACCACCATCTTCTTTTGAGCCTAAGCTTAAATAGTAATCATCTTCTGCCTCAATAAAACCTCTTTGCTCTTGATCTGTATCCATCCAATCAAGAATCACCGTTAGAATATCCGATGAAGTCATACGGTTGTCCGAAGGAATCTGTAACTCATCCAACAAACGAATAAACACCTGCTGTGCTGTTTGATCACTTGCAAGGGTCATAATATTAAACCGACCTTGCAAGTCCACAAGCTGTGTACGAATTTCACCACCAGTGATTGGATAGACTTGAAGCTGTGCCCACTGCTCACTGGCATGATCTCTGGTTTCAGCATTTTGCATATCGTTGTACACATCTTGCTGTAACTGAATGCTTGCCAGTAGCTCAGCGCCCCTTAGATACTCCTGCACTTGAGAGTCTGCTGCAACAAGCCCTTGCGACTTCACTGTTCGCATAAATGCCATTTGCAAGCCAGCGACTAAAACAGTTGTTGCAGCAAAAATAAGCAGCACACTTATTAAGACAATACCTTGCGTGTTTGACTTATACCCTTGCTGGCATATCATTGTGTTAAATCCTCCGTTGTGGAGGTATCTGAATCAACATCATTAGAGCCATCTAAATCATCATCTGACAATGATACTTTCGCTTCAGCATTACTCAGCAATGTAGAATAAATATGACCATCAGGCGCACCGACTTCGAACACACGAATCAAAGTACCAAAGGCTTGTGTTTCCAATGTGACTTCAATCACCGATGGTAAGAGTGGTAGCTCGTCAGATAAGCTGGTGTTTGACTCAGTTTCACCCTCAGAGTTCAGGCTTTCTGTAGAGTTACTGGTGGTATTATCCTCAAGTGGCCATTGATCAACCCAGTGCCACTCGGTTTCTGCCTTGGCTAGGCCAATTGAAGCATCTTCACTGTTTTCTTCTTGCTCTAAATCCTCATAGTCAGGATAACCATATCGAATACTCATACTCTCAATTTCATCGAGCATAAGCATATCTACAGGCTCATCATCTTCTGATGGATCTAAATATGCCCATTGATAACGATGAATTTTTTTATCATCAAAGCCGTAAGCAATCCTTCGCAGCTCACTCTGCGGTTGACCTGAAGCAAGGTTCGGCAAACCCGAGTTCCGAGATAGCTGAAAACTCACAGCATCCCCTGCAAAAGCATACTCATAAAGACTAAATAGAGACTGGTCTTCACCACCAAACGAATCTTGACCTGGGCGAATAGATCGCTCTAAAGCATAAGTTAAATCTTGCTTCAACAAATGCCAAAAACGTTGAGTGTCATTAATTGCCCTTGTTCGGCTCAAAACTCGATCATGTGCATTTTGTAAGTTGGTATAGACCTTATAAGCGCCTGCAACAACCACAGACATAATTGCGATTGAGACCATGAGTTCAATCAAAGTCATCCCTTTAGCGAACCGCATTTACCCCCCTTGTATCAGGTACAAAAGTACCATCAGAAAAATAGGCTTCGAGGGAGGCTATAGAATTATCTGTATCATTTGCCATGGCAACAGAAACTGTAACGCGGTTCATTGAGCTAACATCTGTTTTTTCAGTTTTAAATTTGAGCTGCCATTCAATACCAGCAAACTCAACGCTTTGCGATTTAAAACGGTTATTGGAACTACTTTCATAGGTTCTTGCACGAGTGAAAGCATCTTCTGCAACCCATTGAGCTAATGTCTTTTCCTGCAAACGAGAAAGGCCTCGCGCAGTATCAGCAGCCACAATCAGATAGCCACTCGCAAGAACAGCAAAGATACCTAGAGCGACTAGAACTTCGACAAGGGTAAAGCCTTGCTGGCGTTGATATTTAGAGGTAAGACTGGGTATTTTCATCACTTTCTCGAACTAGACCTGCTGGTGTGATCTGATAGACACTACCTGATTCTGCTCTCTCTCCACGTAACACAAGAACAAATGGTGTGACATCACCTTGTGCAGAAATAATAATTTGCGGCACTAGTAAATCTTTTTCTAAAAGCTCAACTTGATTATCTTCATCAAGATACATCAACATTTCTATTCGTGAATCAAGCCCATGAGTATCGACATTAATAACAGGTTGCCAAGGCAGTGGTTTAGTTTCGTCTATTTCTTCATCATCGCTGACTACTGTCGCTTGATCTATTCCCCAAGTTAAGTAGTCAACATCAGGTTGAATCTCAACAGGCCGCCACCCCGCTTGTGTAAAAGACAAACCATAAAGTCGGTGATGAATCATAGCTAAGTTTTGCAGCTCACGAATATCTTGCTGCAACAGACCTGCTTCGTCTCGAATCACTTGTGGAATTTCATCTCGTGAAGCAACAATGGTAATACCTGTTGCCATGATACCAACAATAAAAACAACAAGAATTATTTCGAGAAGTGTAAAGCCTCGAGAGGCATTGCGCGCCTCTCTCACTTTATTGAATGGTTTAGTCAAGAGAACTTATATCCGCTGCATAGTCTTCGCCACCTTCAATTCCATCAGAACCAAGGCTTAAAATTTCGTAGTCAGCACCTTCTACAGGGCTGAAGTACAAATAGTTATTACCCCATGGATCTTGATTGAGCTTTTTGATATAGCCGCCTTTAGGATAGTTTTTGACGTTGTTTGGTTTATTAACCAAGGCTTCTAAGCCTTCTTCTGTCGTTGGATATCTAAAGTTATCTGTTTTAAAGAGCTCTAATTGACCAGATAAAGCCTGAATATCAGACTGTGCACGTGCAACAGCGGCTTGGTCTGCACGACCTGTAATATTTGGGATAATCGCAAGTGCAAGCATACCGATGATCACAACAACAATCATGATTTCGATCAGTGTTAAACCTTGCGTTTTTCTCATAGACATAGAAGCAGATGACAAGCGTTGTCTTGCATTTGAATACATGAATATTCCTTGTGTTTTTTTAAACAATATTACTTAAATTAAAGATTGGCAGCATGATAGCCATTACGATTACCATAACAGTAATCCCCATCATGACCATGACCAATGGCTCAAATAAACTCATAACAGTTGCAATTAACCCAACCATTTCACGCTCTTGGTTTTGAGCAGCTCGTTGCAGCATCTTATCAAGATCTCCAGAGTTTTCGCCAGAGGCAATCATTTGAATCATCATAGGTGGAAAAAAATCGTACTGATCAAGGCTACGATACAAACTTGCACCTTCTCTTACACGGTCAGCAGCAGTAACAACTGCTTTTTTAATGACCAAATTTGTCGTTACTTCACCACTAATGCGCAACGCATCAACAAGCTGAACACCACTTGTCGATAAAATACTGAGCGTATTACACACGCGGGCAGCATTTAAACCACGAGATAAACGTCCAAATAAGGGTAACTTTAAAATAATTTGGTGCGCTTTATAGCGACCTTTTTCTTGCTTAAGAACAAATTTAAAACCAGCAAAAATTAAAAAGAAAGCAGCGACGACCCAGTACCAACTATTCACCAAGAAATCACTTATCGCAATAACCCCTTGGGTTAAAGCTGGTGGCTCTTGCCCATTATCGGCAATAACTTCAACAATTTGAGGTACAACGTACACCATCAATGCAACGAGAATACCAAAGCTAAATAAAAGTAAAACAATTGGATAAACCAGCGCACCTTTTACTTTACGTTGTGTTTCACTTGAGCTTTCCGTGTAATCAGCTAACTGCTCTAAAACTAAATCTAGGTGGCCTGAGTGCTCACCTGCCGCAACAGTTGCACGGTATAAATCTGGAAATGCACTTGGGAATTCAGCTAGAGCATTAGCCAGAGTAAAACCCTCGTTGACTTTGGAGCGCAATGCCAGCGCGATGCCTTTTACTTTTGATTTGTTTGCTTGCCTTGCTACAGCTTTAAGCGCTTCTTCAACTGGGAGGGATGCATGAATCAAAGTTGCCAGTTGACGAGTCATAAGTGCGAGTTCAAATGTGCTGAGCTTAGCACCACCCATCGGGCTGGAAAGCTGCGCTAAAAAACCGGATTTTTTTAAGCTCGATGCAGGAGAGTTCTTTTTTACAGTAAGCTGTACTTCCAGTGGAATTAGACCTTGATCGCGAAGCTGCTGACGTATTTGACGATCGGAATCCGCTTCTATCGAGCCCTTTTTCTCTTTACCCGCTGCAGTTAAAGCAACATAGTTATAAGCTGGCATAGATTAGTCCTGTTGCGTTACACGTAATACTTCTTCAAGGGTAGTTCGACCTGCCAGTACTTGTCGCATACCGTCCGCACGAATACCTGTTGAGTTTTCCCGTGCTGCTGCTTCAAGAATACTTTCACTATCAGCATTATGAATAAGGTGACGAAGTTTATCATCAACGATGACCACCTCATAAATACCTGTACGGCCTCGGTAACCAGTATTGTTACACGTGGAGCAGCCACAGGCCTTAAAGACAGTAACACCATCTTCTTGCGCCGGCACACCAAGTTTTTGCATTTCCACTTCACTTAACTCATAAGGCTGTTTGCAGTCATCACAAAGTGTCCGCACTAGGCGCTGTGCAATAACTGCCACCAAACTTGAGGCGATTAAGAAAGGCTCAATGCCCATATCTTGTAAACGAGTAACAGCACCAACCGCAGTATTGGTATGTAGTGTCGATAACACTAAGTGACCTGTTAAACTGGCTTGAATTGCAATTTCAGCTGTTTCCAAATCACGAATCTCACCAACCATAACTACGTCTGGATCTTGACGCAGCATAGCCTTAAGACCTTTGGCGAAAGTCATCTCAACTTTATTATTGACCTGCGTCTGGCCCACACCTTCAAGCTGGAATTCAATAGGGTCTTCTACCGTGAGGATATTTCGAGTTTTATCATTAAGCTGGGTTAAGCTGGCATAAAGTGTCGTTGTCTTACCTGAACCTGTAGGTCCTGTCACCAAAATAATACCGTGAGGTTTGTAGATTACACTCATAAGAGCTTCATAATCTTTATCTGACATACCAAGATGGGATACATCTAAGCGCACGGCATTTTTATCCAGCAAACGCAATACAACCCTTTCACCGCTACTTGATGGCATTGTAGACACACGAACATCAACTTCACGGCCTGCAAGTCTAAGCGAGATACGACCATCTTGCGGCAGGCGTTTTTCTGCAATATCTAAGCGTGCCATAACCTTAATACGAGATACGAGTAATGAAGCAAGTTCACGTCGCGGCTCAAGCACCTCACGTAAAACCCCATCAATTCGCATACGTATTGCAAGGCGTTTTTCAAAAGTTTCTATGTGAATATCGGATGCATGCTCGCGCACGGCTTCGGTTAAAATAGCGTTTATGAGACGAATAATAGGTGCATCATCTTCCTGCTCCATCAGATCTTCTGTCTGGGTAATGGTATCTGCAAGACTTGCAAGATCCATATCTTCGCCAATATCAGCAGCAGCTTGCATTGCATCGGAACCGCCTTGGTAGAATGATGAAATTTTCTCTTCAAACTCTTCCTCAGTGACCACCTCAAAATGCGCATCCATTGGGAGTGTACGCACAAGCTCCATCAGAACTAGAGAATCAACACCTTCTTTAACAGACACATGAACTTCGTGCTCAATGTTCCACACTAAAACGCCATGTCTTTTAGCATAGGCATAGCTGAGACGGAAGTTCTCGTTTGACTCATGTTCAGCTAATTGTGCCTCAGCGGCGATTTCATTCATGTCAATGCCTTTGCGTGTTGGCCTGACACTTTTAGTGACAGGGCTTTAAAAAATGAGGGGAAATAAATGAAAGATCACTGAGTACTACTCCTGATCACTCAGCGCTGGAGATTCAGTTGTATCACTCTCTGGCATCAAACGAGCATCAGAAGACTCAGCTGACGTTTTTTTGCTCTGTGCATGTAATTCTTCATCAATTATTTCTGCTTGCTGTGATGGTACATCACTTTGACTTGCAGATGCAGTATTGTCATTATTTTCATTCGTATTTTCAAATAAAATTTGAGCAGTATTTGGACGAGCTTTCTGATGACGATTTTTTAATCGAAGACCTGCATTCGTCACCGATAAATCATAAGCACCATCTTCATGGCTTGGCTGCCACTCAGTTGTAATATATGTAAACTCAACACCTGGCAACCAATTTAAATATTGATGACCTAGCTGCCAAACTTTAGTCACAGCCTCATGCTCAATTACGGAATGACGAACAACACCGTTACCATTTGATTCCTGCAAGTCATAGATCATCATACCATCATCAATACCAAATAAGCTCAACACTCCACTCCAGTGAATATGCATAGCTCTCAGACGCCACTGATCATAGGTAAGTTCAATATCACGCTCACCATGTGATGTCAGATTTAGCTGAGCGAAGCGAGTGTTCATACCTAGCGGCCTGACTTCTACAGTACCAAGGCGAGTTTCACCAGTAATTGAAGTCATATCGGTAAGAAGATACAGCCCTGCTAGACCCGCAAGACCAAAGAAGAGAAAGCCAATTCCGGCATTAGCTCTCAGCCAAATGAGAAGCCAAGACTTGCGAAAAACAAGAAAGGTGCCCAACACAAAAGCAGCAATGAACACCAACGAAAAAAAGACAAGCCCTAACTCGAACTGCATGACTTTACCTCACCCATCCTTAGGTTAAAGTGATAAACGTTTAGACCGAATCTGCTTCCGTTACAGATTGTTCAAATGCTTGTTTAAGCATATTCACGCTCAACTCTGCAGCCTCAAGAACACCATCACCAATTGACTTGCGATCTTCCAAACTTTCGAGATAGTAATCCACACTTGTTAAAACATCAGCAAGTGTTTCTAACACGTCAGGTGTAGGCATTTGACCTTGTTGAATCATGTATTGGTCGATGTAGTGCATTACGTTATTAAGCACCTGAGCAGCTCTATCTAAATGGAGAAACTTCAGTGCCCCAACACTTGTTTTTAAATGCATCGAGACTTGATCAAGGTAAGTTCCATCACCGTGGGCATCAACATATGAAGCCACCGAACGCTTCACAACACCAAGTGAAGCACGAGACTCTACAAACACGAGATGCCTTGCCTGCTCAAGAATACTCCAAGGCGTTAAAGCACTTTCATCGTCTGGGTCTAAATTAACAGCATACTGCCCCAAAAGTTTCGATAGTGCTTGTTCGATAAAGACAAAAGTATCAGCAAGGCTCTGCAGAGCTTCTGACTCTACTGTGGCGTTTTCATCAATCAAGTTTTCGATGACTGGAGACTGCTCTCTCAATACAGCAGCAGACTCTAACTCACCAATCATATTGAGAGTATGAGCCGCTTGCTCAACGATTTCATGAGGCGTCTTTTCTTGATTCCACTGAGGTACTATATCTCTAGAGCGCAAGTCCATTGCTTCTTTTAAATAAGCAAGCTCGTCATAGATAAGCTGCACAACAGATTGTATAACAGTACCTGTTGGACCATTCATCAGTTTTGCTTCTTCAACCAGTTCTAGGTCTGTGCAATCAGCTTTCGCATTAAATAAGTCTTGAAGACTTGTTAATAGCACTGACTGTTCAGTAGCACCACCTTGCACGCTGGCTAGAGCAATAATACCCATACACTCTGACACTAAATGTTCTGGTGGTTCCATTTGAAGCAGCTCATCACGGCCATATACGATCTGTTTTATTTGCCTTTCTAAACTCGACAATACAAATAAACGGCCAGGCGATATGCTCACATGTCCATATTGCAAGGATAAGAGCACAGCACGCCCAATAAACCATAACTTGGTCATTGGCACTGCACCACAAATTGCGCACAGTCGCTCCAGTGCTCTTTGCATAATTTGAACACTACTTGGAATCACTTTCTTTTCTTTAATAACCGCAAGCAAACCAACTTGGAACATCAATCGAAATGGCTTGCAGGCTGGACCCACATTTTCCAATTTAAATGATGCACTATCAGTGGACTCACCAAATACTTTATACATATCGAGCACTTCAGGATTCGCAAATGGCTCATGTATGAATGTTGCATCAGAAAGAGGTCGTTGTCGTAATAGTTTACGAATAGCGTTAATACGACCAGAGAGCAACAATGGTAAGTGGCGCTCTTTAAGCAAGGTGTACTCTAGGAAATGCTCTAATTGAATAAGTGATAAACCTAGGCAAGCCATTTGCTCCATAAACTTCTGCGATTCAGAAGCATTTGGGCTATGTTGCAGCTGCTCAATTAAAAATATCATTTCATTTAAGAGGTGTGTCGCCCCATCGAACTCGAGTAATTTTAAGACACTCGAAGCTTGCTTTAATAAATCTCGACACTCACTAAGATGATGGACAGCCTCTGTATCCACAGCAAAATACTCTAAAGCAGTTGATGCTTTTGTTAAGTTTGAATCGAGCTCTTCCTTCACTGTTTTAAGTGAAGTAATGACATCCATTTGAACCATAACGGCTCCATCTTTATTTAAATTAAACAAAACCTGTACCCACTGGTGTAATCATTAAAAGACCATTTTGGGCAGAAAAATGCATTATTCAAAGCAATACCCATTGATTATAGACAAGGCTGAGCAGAATGAATCCATATCAGCTAATAAAGCGTCATTTATTACAAATTGACTTGTAAGTGAGACGAATCGCGACATGATATCAGACTAATTACAGGATTATATAAACCTATAAGCTAAGCAACAACTGATATCTATTTAATGTTAAGAAGGTGTAAAAATAACCTAGTCATTTTAGCCACTCTCAGGTACAATGCGTCCCGCAGGGGGTCTGCTCGCGTACAAATTGATACATTCGTACGATCACCCCACTTTATTAAGAGTAAATTGAGCTGCTGTTGAACGCTCTACAACCAAATTTCACTGTAGAGTCTTTCTAGAAACGTTGCCTAGACCATTGACACAGGAAATATCCATCATGGCTAAATCACTTCAGGCCGGTTTTATCGAGAACTTTCTCGGTCAGTCACCAATTTGGTACAAAAAAACCATACTGGCATTTCTCATTATTAACCCCATCGCATACATGATCCTCGACCCATTTGTTGTTGGTTGGATGTTCATCATTGAGTTTATTTTCACACTGGCAATGGCACTTAAATGCTACCCTCTACAACCAGGTGGACTCCTTGCGATTGAAGCGCTTATTTTAGGGTTAACCAAGCCTGAAGCTGTTTTTATCGAAGTAGAACAAAACTTTAAAGTTATTCTTCTTCTGATGTTTATGGTTGCTGGTATTTACTTTATGAAAGACCTCCTTCTTGTGGTCTTCACAAAGCTACTCGTCAACGTGCGCAACCAGAAAGTATTAGCATTACTCTTCTGCATCCTGTCAGCACTTCTTTCTGCATTCCTCGATGCCCTGACGGTTGTTGCTGTTGTTATCAGTGTTTCTGTTGGCTTCTACTCCGTTTACCATAAGCTAGCTTCTGGACGTGAGTTCGTTGATGCTGACACTGAAGATGGTGCAGATGTTCCAAACTACAATAAAGATGACCTTGATAACTTCAGAGCGTTTTTACGTGGTCTTCTTATGCATGCTGCTGTTGGTACTGCTCTTGGTGGTGTTGCAACGACAGTTGGTGAACCTCAAAACCTTCTTATTGCAGATAAAATGGGCTGGGACTTCGTTGAGTTCTACCTTAATGTGATGCCTGTTTCTCTACCTGCACTTCTTGCTGGTCTTGCAACTTGCCTTTTCGTTGAACAGTTCAAACTCTTTGGTTACGGCACGCCGATTCCCAAGAATGTTTTAACAATCCTTAAAGACTATGATGTTGAAATGAGCAATAAGCGTGACAAAAAAGATGTTGCGAAATTAATTGTTCAAGGTATTTCAGCAGTACTTCTTGTTGCAGGTCTGGGTTTACACGTTGCAGAAGTTGGTCTGATTGGTCTTGCTATTATTGTTATTCAAACAGCCTTTAACGGTATTACTGAAGAGCATGCTCTTGGTCATGCGTTCGAAGAAGCACTTCCATTTACAGCGCTACTTGTTGTGTTCTTCTCAATTGTTGCCATTATTCATTCGCAACATTTATTTGAACCAATCACTCATTTTGCCCTTTCTTTCTCTGAAGATGCACAACCAGGTGTGTTCTTTGCGGCAAACGCTGTACTTTCAATGATCAGTGATAACGTATTTGTTGCTACGGTTTATATTGGTGAAGTTCAAGCAAGCTTTGAAGCAGGCGAAATGACTCGTCAGCATTTTGAGCATCTAGCTGTTGCTATTAACACTGGTACTAACCTTCCAAGTGTTGCAACACCAAATGGTCAAGCTGCCTTCTTGTTCCTGTTAACAAGCTCACTTGCACCTTTAGTTCGCCTATCATACGGAAAAATGGTTCTAATGGCTCTTCCATACACGATCGTTCTTTCTGTAGTTGGCTTCTACACTGTAAGCACAATGACAATCTAATTTATTTTAGGTTGCTATAAAAAAGGCGAGATACTCTATAGCTGTAGAATATCTCGCCTTTTTAATTTCTGGTCCTAAACTTTAAGCTTTAGGACCAACCATCTAAGCAACAAGTGAATCACTTGGTAGCTCTAAATTTAACCCAATAAGAGTCTCTGTTGGCAGAATCTGACCTGCGTCACTCACTTCCACCAAATCTTGATGAATTAAGTTGTTAAGGGAACGAACTGGATTTAAACCTGCATGAATCATATCTTGATAAATGTAAGCAACTTGACCATCAACTGCATTCTCTTCATCTTGTACCTCTAACATATAGTCTTGATCTAGCAGCTGCTTAAGATAATGGTTTAGTGTTTCCCCTTTTGCACTAAAAACAGGATAACCATTTTCATCTGCTTCAATTGCATCGTATCTCTTGAGGAAATCAATGGCGCTCTGAGCACTTACACCATTGTCTTGGCACTCTTGTAAAATAAGACTTAGGTTTTCATCTGCACAATCTGTAGAGCCATTTTCAAGCTTTGATAATTCATCTAAATACACCTGAGTGTTTGGATTAACAGTTTCAACAGCATCATAAGTACATTCTTCTGCTGGTGTTTCGACTACTGGCGTTTCTACTACCGGAGTCTCAACGACTTCATCATAAGTGCACTCTTCTGCTGGTGTTTCGACTACTGGCGTTTCCACTACAGGTGTCTCAACTACTTCATCTACACATTCTTCTACTGGTGTCTCTACCACTGGTGTTTCCACTACCGGAGTCTCGACAACTTCATCTACGCACTCTTCTTCTACTGGTGTTTCGACTACTGGTGTTTCCACTACCGGAGTCTCAACGACTTCAT